>Ga0114946_10000621_pt1 | contig 23881 bp, 22 predicted proteins | sample WalLakDeSediment_FD_88676 | JGI IMG/M metagenome (GOLD analysis project Ga0114946, IMG submission 88676) | Lake sediment microbial communities from Walker lake, Nevada to study Microbial Dark Matter (Phase II) - Walker Lake 11/02/13 Deep Sediment | ecosystem: Environmental > Aquatic >... | reverse complement strand
TTAACAGCATCAAGGGAAGCACGCACTGTGGATTCCAAATCATCCCCTCTATTAAGAGCTGTGCCCAGCAGAACTTCTTCCTGGTAACTTGAACGCAGGCAAACTACAGCAGCAATTGCTGCCTGCCCGTATAAAACAATTTTTTGCACATCACCTACAATTAGCATTCCTTCGACATCCATGCTCTGCTCTATAGCTGAAAGTGTTGCGCTGGCAGCTAACCTGAGCCGGTTTTGCCTGGTGTTTGGCCCGTTAATTTTAGCAGTGTATGACTTATCGTTATAATTTATGGTAACCATTACTTCTGCATTACCATTCTCCGTTTTATAGTTAAAACTTTTAAATTGGAACCTGGATCGCACTTCAGCCGGTACCGGTTCAGATTGATTAAGCTGGGCTACACTAATTTTCTTATGATCCATTTCAATCCCCAGTTTAACGAGAATTGCAGATTCTATGTCCCTGACAATCTGTTTTGGTGTGCGGGTATTATCGGCCAGGACGTGAATTTCGACAACTTCATCATTCTGGCAGGTCAACCGCCCGGAAACGACACCCTGAATTTGGGCTATGATTGATTCTATTTCCTGTGCCATTTGAAATTCTTTGCTTGAAATAGTTATCCCGCCTTACACGTCCAGATTGTTAGCAGCGTTCCCTGTTACTCCTATTATATCATCATTAAACCCTAAGCATTCTACAAAATAAGTAAAATACCTTTTTTTTACCAAAATAAATTGCACGTAATTTCTGCCTATTTTAACATTCAGTAAAGCCACAGGCTTCACATTTCAGACACCCCTCGGCCCTGATCAGGGCACAGGTACCGCAGTCGGGGCAAATCTCCAGGGCATTGTTATTATTGACAGTTGTTGTTCCCGATTCTGCCTGGGCCAGGTTTCGAATTGCCTGGCCGATAGCATCGGGGACGCTCATAATCCGGTTAGGCCCGAATCCGACCGACCGGGCGCCGCCGATGCCTTCGAGCTGGGTTACTATTTCATCAACGCTTACACCGCAGCGCAGGGCCAGCGATATCAGGCGGGCGATTGCCTCGGTAAAAGCTACCACGTCACTGCCGGCTTTACCAATCTGGGCGAATAGCTCAAAAGGTTTACCGTCAGCTGTGTTTACAGTGACAAAGAGGTTGCCCAGGGCTGTACGGATACTCGTCGTGTGGCCGCTTAAAGTTTTTGGTCGTTTTGTCGGTTTAAGGGGGTCTTCTATTGAACCGTCGCCGACATTTAAGACCTGCTTGGTTCGGGAACTGTCGCGGTAGATGGTTATCCCCTTACAACCTGCTTCCCAGGCTGTGATGTAGGCATATTTGACATCTTCTATAGTGGCATCCTGCTTGAGGTTGATTGTCTTGCTCACTGCATTGTCAGTGTGTTTTTGGAATGCCGCCTGGTGCCGGACATGCCAGCTGAAGTCGATTTCCATAGCGGTTTTGAAGAGATCCTTATATTTTTGAGGGACGGTAGAATCATCAGGGATTTTACCGCTTCGGGCAATTAACTGGATCAGTTCTTCACTGTAGAAGCCTTCCTTGCTGGCAATTTCAAGAAATAAGGGGTTAACTTCCGGCAAATCAAGGCCGCCTAAAATGTTTTTGCGGATAAAAGCAATGCTGAAGTAAGGTTCTATACCGCTGCTGGCACCGGCAAGGATAGAAATGGTTCCGGTAGGGGCAATAGTTGTCCTGGTTGCATTACGAACCCTGTCATCTGAAATGCCTGTATCATAGATACTGCCTTCAAAATTGGGAAACATTCCTCGTTCTTCAGCCAGGGCAACTGACTCCTCTTTGGCTTCTGAGTTAATAAACTGCATTATTTCGTTGGCGAGTTCGATCGCTTCTTCGCTGTCGTAGGTTATGCCCAGTTTAACCAGCATGTCATGCCAGCCCATAATTCCCAATCCGATTTTTCGGTTTCCTTCTTTGTGCATGGCGGCAATTTCGGGGATCACATAATTGCTGGCATCAATTACATTGTCAAGAAAACGGACGGCAGTTTTTACTATTTCTGCTAGTTTGCTCCAATCAACCTTGCTTTCAGCAGTAACAAATTTACCGAGGTTAATTGATCCCAGGCAGCAGGCTTCATAAGGCAGAAGCGGCTGTTCGCCACAATTATGAACTACGATGCCGTTGGCATCGAAGATATTTATGCCCGGGACCTGGACATCATAGACTTCCTCTGCTTCACATGGTAATACATTATCAACGGTTACTATGAAGCGCTCGCGATTTAAACCCCTGCTGTCGGATGCCAGATTCAGGGCAAGGCGGTTCTTCTTCGTGGTATCATTAAAACCAATCCGTTCGGCGAAAACTGCTATATTGTCCCCGAAGATGATCAATTCATGCTGGGGCTTAGTGTCATTAAAGGCGAGCCTCTTTTTGCGGTTCGCCATTGATGTGGTCCTTTTCTCGTTCCGATTTGTATAAATGGAGCTTGCGATACCGAAGCGAACGAGCATCCGCTGGACAGCCTTAAGCCTCTCTATGTCGTTCTGGGCAAGTCGAATTGAAATGCCCTTATCCTGAGAGCCCTGCACAGAGCCGTCAGCATCGAATAAACCTCTTAGGAATCCCATAATAAAGTCTGAAGAAGTTCGGGTTTCAAGATGATGAGTGATGGCTGTGTTTCCCGGTCTCATGCCAAGAGAGAAGGCCACTTTCCGGAGGGTTGCGGGATACATCCTGTATTCATTTCTTCCGCCGACCTTACACCAGCCCTTGAAATCTTTCCTGTGGGGTAGAGAGTTGGCAGCCTCATAAGCCGCTTCCATTATTCCCGTAGTACCCTGATGTGGCCAGACAGAGAGAAGATCTTTATCGGATTTAAGCGTTCCATCGACGGTAAGCAGACCGATCAGGTAACCCTCTTCTTCTCCGTAATGGCCGTTCCATCCGGAAAACTCCCGGTGATCGTGAAGTAGAATTTCATCTCCGGGTTTAATGTCTGAAGCATTGGTCCACTCCTGTTCCAGGATGTATCTTGTCTTTTTCTTAACCTTAAGGATAGGATGGTCCTCGGTGGCACGGACGGAATAGCCTTCTTTTGTCCTGATGGAAAGAAGGGACTTAACACCCGTTGAGAAAAAGCCCGCTTCAGTAGTTTGAAATGGTTTTCCGTTAATGATAAGAGTGGTGCTTTTTCCGAGGAGATCTTTGACCATCCTGGGGCCTTCAGAAGTCAGGACAAGGGTATCACCGGGCACACAGGGGTTGGTTGTTTCATAGATGCCTACATTGGGAGTTGGATTATGCCTGTTCATCTGGTCGATAAAAATGATTCCGGGGTCGCCTTTTTCCCAGGCTTTCTGAACAATCAGATCAAATACTGCGACGGCATCGAGCTGTGCCTTTTCCCCTGTTTCAGGATCGTAATAAATATCACTTGTCCGGGGGTTAATCAAGTCATAGAAAGAATCAGGATCTTCACCGGTGGCCTTGCGCATAAAATTATCAGAGACAGTGATTGACAGATTAAAATTATTAATCTCATCCTCTTTTTCTTTACTGCATATAAAATCGAGGATATTGGGATGATTGTAGATCAGAGAGCCCATGTTGGCTCCGCGCCTTGTTCCGCCCTGCTTTACCGCTTCTGTAGCAGCGTCAAATATTTTCAGAAAAGATATGGGCCCGCTGGCCACTCCGTTGGTTGAGCGGACGAGATCATTACTCGGCCGGAGGCGGTCGAAGGCAAATCCTGTACCTCCACCAGTTTTTTGGACCAGGGCCATATTCTTTAAAGCGGTAAATATGCCCTCCATACTGTCTTCAAGAGGAAGTACAAAGCAGGCGCTTAGTTGCTGGAGTTCCCGTCCCGCATTCATCAGGGTAGGTGAATTTGGTATAAACTGAGCTTCGGTCATTACCCGGTAGAATTCATCTTCTATTATTTTAATTTCTGATTCTGTTTTGCCGTATTTTTTTTCAACGGCAGCGATATTTGCGGACACCCTGCGCAGAAGGTCTTCCGGTGCTTCAATTGGGTTTCCTTTTTCATCTTTGATCAGATAACGTTTTTCATAAGTAATGCGGGCATTAGGGCTTAACTCCATTAACTAAATCCTCCCCGTTATAATCTGTATTGTTGACTTTTTATTTAGTAATGTCCCAGTCATTATATTCATTCTATGCTCCATGGATATTTCCTGCGGTTTTAAAAAAAATGCCTGAATAACCAATTACTAATTTCAATATCATCCGTTCAAATTATCATGGCGAGCTAAGTTTTCCATAATAATCAATCCTTTTATATTTTTATTATCCCCGAGTTGTGTTATACTTTATTGTGATTTAATGTTGAAAGAGAATAATTTACACATCCATTTGAGTATCAATTAGTTATAGTTCATTTAACATATATTTTCGATAGATAAGCAAAGGAGGGGAATGTTAGAGACAATGGCACAGGAAAAAACACGCAAGCAGTTAAAAAGACAACGAAAAAAAAGAAGACGGGCTAAGAAAAGAAAGAGATTAAAAGGCCGGACCTAGCCAGCCGCGTAGCGGCGGTTTGATTATATTTATTTATTAATCAGTTCAATTGAAAGGAGGTGCAGTTTTGCCCCTATATGAATTTTACTGTTCTGAATGCGAAAAAAAGTATGAAGAGCTATGCAACAGCGCTATAAACAGCAAGCAGTGTCCATCCTGTGGAAAAGATGCGAAGAAAGTGTTATCACTTTTCCGGACAGGAAGCAGCTCTTCAGGCGGCGTAGCCACCTCCTCAAGTTGCGGCGGGTGAACAAAAACCAGCTGCAGCAGTTGCTGAGGCGACTTGATGGTTAAATGGCAAAACGAAGGATAGCAAGGGGGCGCTTATGACTAAGTATATTTTTATTACCGGTGGTGTTGTTTCATCCTTAGGTAAAGGAATAACGGCAGCTTCGTTAGGTTGCCTGTTAAAGAACAGAGGTTTAAAGCTTACCATACAAAAATTTGACCCCTACATTAATTACGACCCCGGTACAATGAGCCCCTATCAACATGGTGAGGTTTTCGTCACTGAAGATGGAGCTGAAACTGACCTTGATTTAGGTCATTACGAACGTTTTATTGATGAACCCCTTACGCGCGACAACAATGTTACCGCAGGCAGAATATATTGGTCGGTGATCGAGGCTGAGAGAGAAGGGCACTACGAGGGTAATACTGTCCAGGTAATTCCCCATATTACTGACGAAATAAAAAAGTGTGTAACCAAGCTGGATAGTAACAGCGATCTTGATGTGGTAATTACCGAAATTGGTGGAACGGTGGGCGATATTGAAAGCCTGCCTTTTTTAGAGGCTATCAGGCAGTTAAGGTATGATCTCGGTTGGGAAAATGTCTTGTTTATTCATGTCACCCTGGTTCCATATCTGCCCATGTCCGGCGAACTAAAAACCAAGCCGACCCAGCACAGTGTTAAAGAACTTCGCAGTATCGGGATCCAGCCCGATATTATTGTCTGCCGCACCGAGTATCCGCTTGGTGATGACTTAAGAAGAAAGATTGCCCTGTTTTGTAATGTCCAACCTGAAGAAGTTGTTGAGAATCGCGATACCGGTGTAATTTACGAAGTACCCCTGCTGCTGCAGGATCAGAATCTCGATCAGCTGGTACTGGAAAAATTAAACCTTAACTGTAAACTGGCCGAGATGCAAAAATGGCATGATTTGGTTCAGCAGGCACATAATTTGGATAATGAAGTTACTATTGCCCTTATCGGTAAATATATTGCACTGCGAGATGCCTATATAAGCATTAACGAAGCCTTGTCCCACGCTGGTTTAGAGCATAACGTTGCCGTAAAAACTATTCTTGTCCAGGCAGAAGAACTCGAATCAGGCAACATAGATGATTTGCTGAGCAATGTTGACGGAATTCTTGTCCCCGGGGGTTTTGGAGAGCGCGGTATCGAGGGGAAAATAAATGCCGTACGCGCAGCCAGGGAAAATAAAATACCTTTTTTGGGGCTTTGTCTCGGGATGCAGTGTGCAGTGATTGAATATGCCCGAAATGCAGCCGGAATGGCCGGGGCCCACAGCACGGAATTTAAACCGGATACACCCGGTCCGGTAGTCGTTTATCTTCCCGGTCAGGAAGAGATTACCAGGCTGGGGGGGACGCTTCGGCTAGGTTCTTATCCCTGTTCGATCAAGGACGGTACTCTGGCCCAGGCGGCTTATCAGGAAAAACTGGTCTGCGAGAGGCACAGACACCGTTATGAATTTAACAATAAGTATATCCCCGTTTTGGAAGAAGCAGGAATGGTTTTTAGTGGAATTAATGAAGAAGATGATCTGGTAGAAATGATTGAGTTAAAAGACCATCCCTGGTTCGTTGCTGTTCAATTCCACCCGGAATTTAAATCACGGCCTACCCGCCCGCATCCACTGTTTAAAGGGTTTATAGGCGCCGCTTTAAAAAGGCGAAGCGGTCGGGCTCATTGATTATTTTACCGGCCATTTCGGCCATAGTTATTCTCTTTTCCATACTGCTTTTTTGAAGAAAACGGTAGGCGTCTTCTTCGCTTAACGAATAATGATTTGCTAATACCCCTTTGGCTTTCTCAATTACTTTGCGGTCATGAAGTTTTCGTTGCAGATTTTCAATTTCTCTCTGCAGCTTTTTTTTATGGGCAAATTCGTTGCAGATCGCTTTGGCTACAGCATCGAACACCGGAGCCTCTACAGGCCAACTCAGCTGGACATGATTATCTAAGCGAATACCGCTGGGGTTAATATATATAGCTGCTGCCAGTCCATCGCTTTCGATAATTGCCGCAAGCTGTTCAATATTGCCGGGAGGCAAAGCAGTATCCACAACAGCCAGCCAGGGCTGAACCATCCTTAATTTACGCAGGAACAGGGGAACGCTGTCAGCTTCACCTGAGGAATGAAAGCTGGCTTCAGCCAACATCACTTTCAGAGACTTCTTTAGCCTGATGTTAGCAGTGCCAATGCAATAATCATAGTGAGTATCGACCATAAAAAACCCTTTCTGCTTGCTGTCCCTTTTTTCAATTATACTATGCTTTTAGCTAAAAATGGCAATAAATCACTAGTCTAACGAGAGAGGGGCGCTTCAGCGCCCCTTCCCCGATAACAAATTTAATAAAAATAAAAATCAGATTTGTATGTGACAGAGTACTAGAACCTTGCCAGGTATTGTTTTACCTCCCAGTCATGAACCTGGATGCGGTAATCGAGCCATTCTTTCATGCGGCCTTCACGGAAACGGTCGTAGATATGTTCTCCGAGAGCTTCCTGGACAAGTGGATCGGCGTCAAGGGCCAGGATAGCTTCATAAAGAGTGCCGGGAAGGCTTTCAATCTGGTATTGCTTTTTTTCCTCCTCGGTCATTGTGTATATGTTCAGGTTAACCGGTTCGGGCGGACAGGTTTTCTTTTCAATTCCGTCCAGGCCGGCACGCAGCATTACCGCAAAAGCCAGGTAAGGGTTGCAGGATGGGTCGGGGCTGCGCAGCTCTACCCGGGTGCCGACTCCTCTTCTGGCAGGTACCCTGACCAGGGGGCTGCGGTTACGATGCGACCAGGCAATATATACCGGTGCTTCATAACCGGGGACAAGCCGCTTATATGAATTTACCAGGGGATTAGTTACCGCTGTATAACCCTTGGAATGCCCGAGCAGTCCACCGATAAAATAGAGCATTTCCTGGCTAATTTCGTCAGGAGCATTTGGATCATGAAAAATATTAGTTCCGTTTTTAAAAAGCGATAGGTGGGTATGCATTCCCGAGCCATTAATATGGGCGATCGGTTTTGGCATGAAGGTGGCATAAAGACCATGACGCTGGGCGACAGTCCTGACCACAAAGCGGAAGGTGGAAAGATCGTCTGCTGTGCGCAGGGCATCGCTGTATTTAAAATCAATTTCATGCTGGCCGGGAGCGACCTCGTGATGAGAAGCTTCGATTTCCAGGCCCATTTGTTCGAGGCTCAGGACCATATCACTGCGAGCGTGTTCACCCAGGTCGGTCGGAGCCAGGTCGAAGTAACCACCCTGATCATGGGTGTGCAGGGTCGGGGCTCCATTTCCATCTGTATGAAACATAAAAAATTCCGCTTCGGGGCCGCAATTCATTGTATAACCCTCTTTTTCAGCCAGGGCAATCATTCTTTGCAGTTGGCTGCGTGGGCAGCCGGCAAAAGGTTCCCCCTCAGGGGTGTACACATCGCACATCAAACGGGCTATTCCACCCTCCTGGGGGCGAAAGGGAAAAACGGCAAATGAATCAAGATCAGGGCGCATGTACATATCGGACTCTTCGATACGGACGAAGCCTTCGATTGAAGAACCGTCAAACATTAACTCTCCGTCGAGTGCTTTAGGCAGTTGTTCCGTTGTTATAGCCACATTCTTTAACTGACCGGATAGGTCGGTAAATTGAAGACGGATAAACTTAACACCAGATTCTTTGACCATGCCCATTATGTCTGCTTTTGTGAATCCCATCAGTACCACTCCATTCATTGTATTTTAAAAGATAAAACGCCCGCCAGACAGCCGGTAAGCTGTTCTTGCGGGCGCCATTGCCCAAAAAAAGTATATAAGCAATTTAATAATTTGTCAACAACATAAAAGGACATTGAATAATTTTTGTTGAAATATAACCCTGTGCATAATAGTAATAAAGGTTTATTGAAGGGCTTATCTTCTGATCTGAGGCCGAGGGAGAAGTGCGGTGTTTTTGCAGTTTATAATTATTGCGGGGCCGGCAATGCAGCGATCATTACCTATCTGGGATTGCTGGCTCTGCAGCATCGCGGCCAGGAAAGCGCCGGGATCGCTTTTTCAGGAGACAAGGGGATTGAGCATATTAAAGGTATGGGTATGGTTGAAAGTGTTTTTACCCGCGAGGTACTTTCTTCAATTCAGGCTGAGACAATTCTCGGTCATGTTCGTTATTCGACAACCGGGACCAGCAACGCCGCTAATGCTCAGCCCTTAATTGCCCGATCGTACGATAAAACAGGAATAGCCCTGGCTCACAACGGGAACCTTACCAATACCAGGAGCTTGCATCATAAACAGCTTATGGAAGGGCAGATCTTTCATACCACTTCCGACACCGAGATTTTATTAAATTACCTTTTCCGCTATCGTCGTCAGGGCCTGGTTAACGCTGTTGCAAAAACAATGAGTATTGTTGAAGGTGCTTATGCAGCAGTGGTTATGGATGAAGAGCAGATGGTCGCTTTTCGCGATCCGGGCGGTTACCGTCCCCTGGTCGTCGGCAAACTCGGCAATGCCATAATAATTGCTTCGGAAACAGCAGCTCTTGATACGGTAGGTGCTTCTTTTTTACGGGAAGTAGAACCGGGGGAAATTTTATCTGTTGGGCCCGACGGGATAAAGTCAGTTAATATAAATGCAGGCGCGAAAAGATCTCTCTGTATTTTTGAATACGTATACTTTGCCCGTCCCGACAGCGTTATTGACGGACGCAGTGTCCACCAGGTTCGTAGAAAAGTCGGCTCTCTTCTGGCCGGACGGATTGATACTGAGCTGGATATGGTTATTCCTTCTCCCGACTCGGGGGTATCTGCAGCGATTGGAATGGCTGAAACACTGGATCTTCCGCTGGAATGGGCAATTCATCGTAACCCCTACCTGGGCAGGACATTTATTGAGCCTACCCAGGCCAACAGAGAACTGGCAGTGCGCCTGAAATTTAACCCTGTGAAAGAGCTGATTAAGGGTAAAAGGGTAGCCGTGGTTGACGATTCCCTGGTCAGGGGAACAACAGCCAGGGTTCTTACATCATTGCTGCTATCTTCAGGAGCGGCTGAGGTCCATCTATTTATTGCTTCTCCACCTTACAGAAATCCATGCTATTATGGGATTGATATTCCTGTAGTGGAAGATCTGGCAGTCCCGGGCAATAATTATGATCAGTTGGCTTCATCAATTGGCGCAAACAGTGTAATTTTTGCCGAACCCGAAGATTTATACCTTGCTCTCGGCGATGGTCAAAGTGCATTTTGTACGGCCTGTTTTTCAGGTGATTATTGAAGAAAGGTGAGTTGATATGAAGCATTTTTTAAATGAAGACTCCGGCAGTATTCGCGAAAAAGTGGTTATTCTCGACTTTGGCGGTCAGTACAGCATGCTTATTGCCAGAAGGATCAGGGAAGCAGGGGTTTTTTGTGAACTATTGCCCTTTGACACTTCATGGATAGAAATAAAGGAGCACCAACCGGCAGGTATAATCCTATCCGGAAGTCCGGCCAGTGTAAACCACGAGTCTGCCCCGCGCTGCGACCCGGCAGTCTATAAGGGGGGCATCCCTATCTTGGGGATCTGTTACGGAATGCACCTTTTAGCCAAGGAGTTGGGAGGAGAAGTGGTGAGGGGCAGCCGCTCAGAATTTGGCCGAACCTCGTTCAGTATAGTTGATAGGGTGCCTCTTTTTGAAGATGATTATTTTATGGATGAGGGTTCATGCTGTGCCTGGATGAGTCACCAGGACGAGGTTCTCAAACCTCCGCCGGGTTTCAGCGTGCTTGCGCTTACTGAAAATAACACCATGGCCGCTATCGGCGATAAAGAAAACAAAATATACGGGGTGCAGTTTCACCCTGAAGTATTCCACACGCCGGGTGGTAATAATGTTCTGAAAAAGTTTCTTTTTGCAGTATGTAAATGCGATCAAACCTGGACCCCGCTAAATTTTGTAAAAGATGCCGTCGAAAAAATAAAGGATGTTGTCGGAGAAGATGAAAAAGTTGTATGCGCCTTAAGCGGTGGTGTCGATTCGTCAGTGGTTGCCTTCCTGCTCGATCAGGCCATAGAAGACAGGGCGGTATTCATTTTCGTTGATCACGGCCTTCTGCGCCTTGACGAAGCTGCCCAGGTGATTAAGCTCTACAGCGAACACCTGAAAGGACAGTTTATTCATGTTGACGCGAAAGATATGTTTTTGAGAGCCCTTGCAGGGGTTAGCGATCCTGAAGAGAAACGGCAGATTATTGGGGCAGAGTTTATTAAAGTTTTTAAAGAAAAGGCCCTTTCAATGGGTGATATTGCTTACCTGGCCCAGGGCACAATCTACCCCGATGTTATAGAGAGCGGAACAATCCACGGCGCTGCGATTATCAAATCACACCATAATGTGGGTGGTTTGCCGGAAGAGTTGGGTTTTGATTTGGTTGAACCCCTGCGCGAACTTTTCAAAGATGAAGTGCGCCTGGTAGGAGCTGAGCTGGGACTTCCCGATTCAATTTTAAAAAGACAGCCTTTTCCCGGGCCGGGTTTAGCTGTGCGGATAATAGGAGATATTACTGCCGAAAAACTATCCCTGCTGCAACAGGCTGATGCAATCCTCAGGGAAGAAATATATAAGGCAGGGTTAAGTGAAGATCTTTGGCAGTATTTTGCAGTTTTAACAGATGTAAAGGTTGTGGGAGTAAAGGGAGACGACCGTCATTACGGGCCGGTCATCGCCCTGAGAGCGGTGGTATCCGAAGATGCAATGACGGCGGACTGGGCCCGACTGCCCCATGATTTAATGGAAAAAATATCGGTGAGAATTACGGGAGAAATTCCTGATATAGCAAGGGTGGTTTACGACATTACATCAAAACCCCCCGGCACGATTGAATGGGAGTAGCTGTTTTCAGCACATCTCAATAAAGTATTGATGTACCCTCAAATCATCTGTAAGTTCCGGGTGAAAAGAAGTAGTAAGGATGTTACCCTGCCTGGCGGCAACGATTCCCTCAGGCATTCTTGCCAGTACTTTGACCCCCGGGCCTGTCTTTTCAATAATCGGGGCCCTGATAAAGACTGCAGTTAGTGGGGTTTCAAAGGAGTTAAAGTCGAGCTCTGTTTCAAAGCTTTCCCGCTGACGGCCGAAGGCGTTACGCTGAACGGTGATGTCCATCAGATCAAGCTTTGGCTGTCCCGGAATTCCATCTAAAATTTCCCGGGCGATTAGAACCATCCCGGCGCAAGTACCGAAAACAGCCAGGCTTCCCTGCCGGTTTCTATCCCGGATTAAGTCGGCCAGGCCGAAGGTTTCAATCAATTTGCCGATGGTCGTACTTTCTCCGCCGGGTATAATTAAGCCGCTGACTTCGTTTAAGGTGTCGCAGCTTTTTACTGCAACTGTATCGACATTACAGTGCTTAAGATGTCTGATATGTTCTGAAACGGCTCCCTGAACAGATAGAACACCAATTTTCATCCTTTATACTCCCCGTTCCTGCATTCGGTCGGCTTCAGTCAGACTTGACATCTCCAGGCCGGGCATGGCATCGCCTAAGCCTTCGGATACTTCGGCCAATATCTTAGGATCATCGTAATGCAGAGTGGCCCGGACAATTGCTTCTGCTACCAGCTTGGGATTGGCAGACTTAAAAATGCCGGAGCCGACAAAAATACCGTCTGAACCCAACTGCATCATCAATGAAGCATCGGCAGGGGAGGCAATGCCTCCGGCAGCAAAGTTAACGACAGGCAGGCGGCCGGCTTCCCGCACTTCTCTTAAAAGTTCCAATGAGACGCCCATTTCTTTTGCCAAAACTACTAATTCATCGTCAGCTTTATTGATTACCTGGCGAACCTGGTCCATCACTTTTCGCATGTGGCGGACAGCTTCAACCACGTTTCCGGTGCCAGGCTCACCTTTGGTCCGGATCATGGCCGCTCCTTCGGAAATACGGCGCAAAGCTTCACCAAGATCCCTGGCTCCACAGACAAAGGGAACCTTAAAAAGGTGTTTATTGATATGATACTGCTCGTCAGCAGGTGTCAGGACTTCACTTTCATCGATATAATCAACGCCTAATTCCTCTAATATTTGTGCTTCGGCAAAATGTCCGATACGCACCTTGGCCATAACCGGTATTGTAACTGTTTCCATTATCTTCTTAATCATTTCGGGGTCGGCCATTCGGGCCACGCCGCCTGCCGCCCTGATATCTGCCGGAACGCGTTCCAGAGCCATAACAGCAACGGCTCCTGCTTTTTCAGCGATACGAGCCTGTTCCACGGTGGTGACATCCATAATCACTCCACCTTTTTGCATTTGGGCCATACCCTTCTTAACCCGAAATGTGCCCTGTTCTTTCATCATCAAAACTCCTCTCGCAGATCGTGTTAGTCTTAACTGTTAACCGGTCTCACCGGCAGCCCTTTATCAGACAGGTATTTTTTAATTTCGGCAATTCTGTAGGTACCGTAATGCAGAATTGAGGCCGCCAGAACAGCATGGGCCTTACCGATAGTCAGCGCTTCATACATGTGTTCCAGTGTTCCCGCCCCTCCGGAGGCTATAACCGGGATCTTCACAGCACTTGTAACAGCGGCCAGCAGTTCTGTATCATAACCGTCAAGAGTGCCGTCAGCGTCCATGGAAGTGAGCAGTATTTCGCCTGCACCGAAATGTTCAGCTTCAGTAGCCCAATCAACGACATCGCGTCCCGTTGCCTCACGGCCACCATGGCTGTATACTTCCCACTTAAGGTCTTTTTCATTTGCCGATGGATCTACCCGGCGGGCATCGATAGCTACGACAATACACTGCCTGCCGAAACGCTCTGCGCCGGATTCGATTAGGGCTGGAGTTTTAAGGGCTGCAGTGTTTAAAGATACTTTGTCGGCACCGCACTGCAGCAATTCATGCATAAATTCAGGGGTATCAATGCCACCACCGACAGTAAGAGGAATAAAGACTACCTCAGCGGTTTTGCGTACTACTTCTAAGATAGCGCGCCGCCCTTCTACGGAGGCAGTGATGTCCAGGAAGACTATTTCGTCTGCTCCCTCGTGATTATAAAAGCTGGCCCGTTCGACCGGGTCGCCGGCATCCTTAATATTGACAAAACGTGTGCCCTTGACTACCCGACCGTCCCGTACGTCCAAACAGGGAATAATCCTTTTTGCCAGCATAATAATAATCTCCTGAAAAGAGTGTTTTTAACTAATGATGATCGGCTATAATCTTACCAAAATTACGGAGCAGGCGCAAGCCTGCCGACCCGCTCTTTTCCGGATGAAACTGGACTCCCATCAGGTTACTGTCAGCAATTGCCGCGGTGAAGGGAAATCCGTAATCGGTCAGGGCCAGGGTATGGCTTGCTTGATCGGGCTGCACATAATAAGAATGGGTGAAGTAGAAGTAGGAGCCGTTTAAATTGTCAAAAAGGGGATGATTTTTCAAGAGTTTGACCATGTTCCAACCGACATGTGGAACGGGCAGGTCATCGGAAAAACGTTTAACCTTTCCCGGAATGACATTTAAGCCCTGGGGAGGATTTTTAAGGTTTCTCGATTCTTCGCTGTAAGAAAAAAGCAGCTGCATTCCCAAACAGATCCCCAGGAATGGTTTCCCATCTGCTATTGCTTCAACCAGGACCTCTGTGAGCTGTTTATTTCTGATAGCCGCCGCGGCGTGATCAAAAGACCCCACACCCGGGAAAATGATTGCTTTAGTCCGGGCAATAACTCCGGGGTTATCCGACACCTCGGGTTTTAGGGAAACCATCTCTGACGCTTTATAAATACTGTTTAGATTGGCGCTTCCACTATCAACTATTACCAGCTCGGGCATAGGCCGCCCCTCTCCAGGTAAAGTCCGTGTGATGGTTTAATTCTGGCTTTGGATTCTTGTCTCCTGCTTTTAATGTCCGACTGCTTTTAGAGTGCAGTTTGTTTCCACTTCGCCGAAAAGTTGTCCCAGGATTTTAATGCCGGTAATTATGTCATCAATACAGGGCTGACTGTAGGAAAAACGAGCGCTGTGGATGCCATTGCCGTTACTGGAAAATCCTTCTCCATGTACAAAGGCAACATTATGTTTTAACGACATTTCAAGCAATTCTTTACTGGACGGGTAGTGCCGGGGGAAGTTTACCCAGATGAAAAAGCCGCCTTTTGGTTTCTTGTAATCGACTCCGGATGGGAAGTACTTAACCATGGAGTTGAACATGGCATCTCGTTTTTGCCGATATAATTCAATAAGGCGCTTGATATGACTGTCAATAAAACCTTCCCTGGCAAGGTGGTAAACCAGCTGTTGTCCCAGGGAACTGGAACAGAGGTCGGCCGTCTGTTTGGCCAGGGTTATTTTTTCGATCAGCTTTTCTGGGCCGGCCATCCATCCGATGCGAATTCCGGGGATCAGTATTTTCGAATAAGAACCTAGATATATAACCCGATCTTCACGATCAAGTGATTTGTAGTCTTCCGGCACATTGCCTTCATAGCATAGATCGCCATATGGGTTATCTTCTATAATAACCAGGTTATTGCGGGATGCGATGGCAAGTATTTCATGACGCCGCTGCAGGCTGGTAGTCACACCGGTTGGATTTTGGAAATTGGGCACGGTATAAAAAAGTTTTGGTTTTTTACCTCTGTCAGCTAATCTTTTAATAGTTTGTTCCATTACTGCAGGTATAGGGCCTTCAGAATCCATAGCGATACCAACCGGTTCTCCCCCATATGATTTAATTGCACTCATGCCGCCTATATAGGCCGGATCTTCAACCAATACCGGTTCGCCCGGGTTTACCAGGATACGGCTGAGGAGATCGAGCCCCTGCTGCGATCCATCGATAATGATCAGGTTATCTACATCGCAATATTCACCCTTGGAGCGCCTTTTTTGGGCGATTAAAGCGCGAAGTTCAAAATTTCCTTCAGTAGGGCCGTATTGCAGGGCCTGCCCTTTTTCTTCCCTGAGCAAGTGTAAAAGGGCGCCGGAGATATCATCACGCGGGAAAAAATCATTCCCCGGGAACCCTCCGGCGAAAGAAATAACTTCAGGTCTTTCGGTCAGGGAAAAAAACTGCCGAATTTGTGAACCTTTAATATGTTTGGCGCGGTCTGCAAAATGAGAATGCCACTTAATCTCCATCAATATTTCCTCCCCTGACTGCCTGTTCATTAGCTGGCTTATCTTTAGCTAAAATCAGAAAACCCGCCTCTTAAGATTAAGAGACGGGTTGGATCCCGCGGTACCACTCTAGTTGCTCGCATTAATTTGAGCCACTCTTTGCAATTAACGGCGCTAAACCGGCTGTATTTAAAGGCCTTTTGCCTTTTCAGTACAGCAGCTCCGGGGCGGCTTATATCTTTGGCTGCCGGGGGCTCTTCCAGCCTTGGAGCCCTTCTCTGGATAACCCGCCAAAGTTTTTCCCCTTCAAAGCTTTTCATATCATATTATTTTGAGATTATAACAGAACCAGAAGGAGAACACAAGGGTAATGGCAAAATAAACATAAATCAATGGCGTAATCAGGAAAACAGCTGGGCAGAGGTTGCCCTGGCCGAATACCTTTTTTACTATGAGATGGAGGAGTTAACAGTGAAAAAACCGGAAATACGTTCTTGTCTCGATTTGCTCAAACCTTATGTGCCGGGAAAACCGGTTGAAGAGGTGGAAAGGGAGCTTGGTTTGAAAAATGTTATAAAGATGGCTTCCAACGAAAATCCACTGGGCCCTTCCCCGAAAGCAGTGCAGGCTATGCGTGACCAGCTTGAACGCCAGCATTTTTATCCCGATGGTAATTGTTTTTATCTTAAAGAGGCCCTGGCAGAGAAGAAAAATATACAGCCGGATCAGCTCATTTTTGGTAATGGCTCCGATGAAATATTATCTTTTTTGACCCGTGCTTACATCAACCCTGGCGATGAAGCGGTAATGGTTACTCCCAGCTTTTCCGAATACGAATTTGTTACCCGCCTGATGGGCGGAGTTCCGGTTCATGTGCCCCTGGTTGGAGAAGACTTCAATTACGACTTTGAGGCAGTTTTGAGCGCGGTTAATGAGAAAACAAGGCTGGTTTTTATCTGCAGTCCCAACAACCCGACCGGCACTATTGTCATGAAAAAAGAACTGGATCATTTTATCGAACGCCTTCCGGAAAAAGTTGTCCTCGTTTTGGATCAGGCCTACCTGGAATATGTTAACGACTCTGACCACCCGGGCGGGCTGGATTATATTGAAAAGGGCTTCCCGGTAATCGCACTGCGTACTTTTTCTAAAATTTACGGTCTGGCCGGCCTGCGTATTGGCTACGGTATTGCCCCGGCTGATCTTATCCAGGATCTGAATCGGGTCCGCGATCCTTTTAATGTGAACGCCATGTCCCAAAGTGCAGCCCTGGCTGCCCTGGAAGACGGGGAACACTTGGATCAGAGCCGCAGCCTGGTTGTCGACGGGAGAAAGCAATTAACCGAAGGCCTTGCTGAAATGGGAATCAAACCCGTACCCGATCAGGCCAACTTCTGTTTTTTGGATCTTAAAGTGGATTCCAAAGAGGTTTTCAAGGCTCTGCTCAAGCGTGGAGTAATCGTTCGCACAGGCGACATTTTTGGTTTTCCGACCTATATCAGGGTAACATACGGAACTGCGGAGCAAAACGAGCGTTTCCTCACTGCCCTTAATGAAGTGATTGGGGAACTGAAACAGTAGCTCTTTAAAGTTGCTTATTATCGGTTCAACGGTGAGATTATGGTCAGGCAGGTATCACCGTATTTCTTCTGCCTCTTTGTGGCAATACTGTCAGACCACTGGCTGTTGCTGTAAGCATGTTCGGCAACGAGCAGGCCATTTCCGGCAATTATCCCAAGTTCGAATACACTGTTTACAACAGAAGCCAGATCAGGGCTGTCATAGGGAGGGTCGAGATAAATCAGGTCTGCTTTTACGCCTTCGCCGCTGAGGGTAACAAGCGCTTTTTTAACATCAGCTATAATTAACCTGGCCTTACTTTCCAACCTGGTTTTGATCAGGTTTTCTTTTATCAGTGCATGATTTTTCTTGTTATTATCGACAAAAATACAGCTGTCAGCACCGCGACTTAAAGCCTCAATGCCAATGGCCCCGCTGCCGGCATAAAGATCGAGAAACAGGGATCCGATAAGGCCGGGCCCTAAAATATTAAACAGGGCTTCTTTAACCCGGTCAGCGGTGGGTCTGACAGCCAGCCCCGGCGGTGCCTTTAACCTGGTGCCCTTTGCTGTCCCGGCTATCACTCTCAAGAAGTATCACCCCTGCGGCTATTGTATCAAAACACTGCAGTTTAAGTACAAATATAACCCCGAAATATTTCAGGGTTATATTTATGTTAAGCTTTACTTAACTACGAGGACACTGCACCCGGCTTCCTGCAGAACCGCTTGGCTTACACTACCCAGTAACAATTTTTTCAATCCACCCATACCTCTGCTGCCGATAATTATCATATCGTAGTTGCCCTCCGAGGCAACACGGGCAATTGTTTCTGCCGGGTGTCCGCATTCAAATAGTGTGTTCGCATTTAAATTATTATTTTCAAATTGCTTGGCTGCTTCAGAAAGCATTGCCTGCCTTTCTTCTCTTTCCTGCTCTCCGATTTTTTCAAACCGTCTTAAATCTTCATGAGTAATCGGTATCCTGTCAGTTGTAGTTTCGGATAAATCATACTTGCTTTCAAAAACATTTATAATGGATACCTCATCAACACTGCAGCCCCCGGCAATCTCAATTGCTTTTTCAATTGCTTTTTGACTTTGTGTCGAACCATCGACGCAAACCAGTATTTTCACTTCAATCACTCCCTAGGTATTATAGAGTTGTAATACTCATTATTTCTATAATGTCTTACCGATTTCCTTCCCTTGCTTATACCCTAATTTAAGCATTTTAACCTTATTGTTTTTGACTTGCAGTAAAAACATATGATATCATTGCCCCGTCAAAGAAGTAAATTCCAGTCTCCAATAGTGTGCAAAAATCGTCCTGAAACTGCTTAAAGAAGAACTATATAAACGCAAATATCTCAATAACGGAAGGTAATGCCGCAGGCCTGAGTAAAGTGATGTCAGCTTCAAGGCTTGCCCGGGTGAATAGATGCCTATGCGAGTTGTTAAATTAGCCGCATCATTAATATTTATCAGTTTAATTTCCTTTATCTTATTCTTCGACACCCCTGTTTATGCCCGGGAAAACAGGAGCAGTTCTGAAAGCGAAGAGGTGCTTTATTACTTCTGGGGTTATTGCCCTACCTGCAGTAAACCTGAAGACCATATCGGCCTTTTTGACGATTATCCTGTAGATGTTGAAATATACGAGGTTTTTCATGATCAGGAAGGCCGCAAGGTATATGACCGTTTTAGTGAAGAGCTCGGCATCAAATCCCGTGGCTTTCCAACACTGGTTTACAAGGATCAATACTGGCTTGGTTTTTCGGCTTCAGTTCAGGAAGAGATAATTTATGCTATCGAAGCTTCCCTGGATGACAGAGATGCGACCGAAAGGAGAAATATTATTGTGCTGCCTTTAATCGGGGAGTTGGATCTTGCCGCCTCTCCGATTATACTGACCACCTTTATAGTGGCTTTTTTGGACGGCTTTAATCCCTGTTCGTTGTTTGTATTAACTTTCCTGCTGGCAATAATAGTTCACTCAGCGTCAAGAAAGCGGATCTTTATTGTAGGCCTAACCTTTTTGCTGGTTACCGCCGCTGTATACGGCCTGTTCATCCTGGGTATTTTGAATATAATGATTTTTGCGGCCCAACTGTTTTGGATTCGCAATGTAATAGCTGTAATTGTGATTGTTTTAGGTCTGGTAGCCGTAAAAGACTTCATCGTTTTCGAGAAGGGTTTTTCATTTGCTATCCCTGATACTTATAAGAGCAAGTATTACCAGCAGGTCCGTAATGTTTTTTATACTGAATCAGTCCTGCCAATGATTACTGCGACAGCTGTTATGGCCCTGGGGATTGCCCTGATTGAACTGCCCTGTACTGCAGGTTTCCCATTCATCTGGACTTCTATTGTTGCCGGACTTGATTTATCAATATCTTTCTTCATTATTTTATTTGCCGTCTACATTTTGACCTATTTATCCGTAGAGCTGGCTATCTTTTTCCTGGCTGTAGTCAGGATGCGTTCCCTTAAAATGACCGAGGAGAGGGGGCGGCTTCTGAAGCTGGTAGGCGGCAGCCTGATGCTGGTTCTCGGCTTAATTCTGTTCATTGAACCGACCTATATGGAGAGCATGATAGGCATCCTGGTGGCCTTCGGTGCATCTGCCGGACTGGCTGTTACAATTTTTCTGATCAGAAAAGCATTCGAATCCTGATTTTATTAGTAAGCCAATCTTACTTTACAACGACCACACTGCAATTTTTAGCTTCCTGAACTATTGCATTACTTACACTTCCCAGGAATAATTTTTTCAAACCACCGAACCCTCTGCTGCCAATTACTATCATGTCGAATTCTTCCTCGGCAGCTACCTTTACGATGGTAAGGGATGGATGACCTTCTTTTAAAATGGTGCGTGCTTTGATGTTCTTCGCTTCAAAAATTTTCAAAGCTTCTTGCAACAACTTGTTTCGTTCCTCTTTGTGCTCTTCCATAATTCTTTTAAGGTTTTCGGTGTCAACAACTGATAAAGAATAGCCTTCACCGCCCCGTGCAGCAGTAGAGAGGCCCAATTTGCCTTCATCAACGTGAATTATGGCTACTTCATTAACATTGCATCCTTCGGCAATTATGGATGCTTTTTCTAATGCTTTTTGACTATACTCAGAACCATCCACACATACTAAAATTTTCATTTAAATCGCTCCCCTTATAAAAAAATTGTTAATATTCAGTAGCTATCTGATTTATTATATCATACAGAGATCCAGTTTATAGCGATCTGATTTCACCTTCTTATCGAATAATTATTATAACTGCTTTTATTTATGATAGACTAATTATAGTAGAAAAAGTATGTAAGCAAGGACCGTACCTGCCTATTGTAAGTGATTATTAAGTATAATGGATAAATTTTATGAAATAATTTCAAAAAACAGGGAGTGGTATTTTTTGTCCCTAAAAAATTCATCTTATATATCTGGCATTGTTTGGTTCATTGTAATAATCGGTGTTCCAATCGGTGTTTTGTTAACAATTAGTGGTACTGAAATACCGGCATTTGCTTATGTTATTTGGGGCTTTGCGTTTTTTATCTTGTGTGTTTCTGCCGTGCTTGAAAATAGGCCTGGAGGTCCTGATAAAAATTAGGATAATCTTATAAAAGCAATACCTTGTTTTTGGAAAAAACAAGTAAGAGCATTTGAACTTAGTGATAAAAAAATACTTTACAATGAAATAAAATTTTGTGATAATCATTATGAAATAACTTTATATTGCAAAAGCAGAAAGGAATAACCTTTCCATCACAAAGGAGATACTCATAATGAAGATAAAAGGGAAAAAGACGAAAATTGCCGGACAAAGCAGCGGGATTGTAAAAGTGGATGCAAATATTTATTATTCCTGTTTACGCAATGGAACGAGACACCCGTGTAGTTATCATTGTAAAAAGTGTTTTTTTGAAAGCATATATTGCCCTAATAATTAGGCGGCAATTTGACCTATGTTAACAGATGAAATCTGTTACTTAAAAGAAATGAATTAGAGAGTTTTTTGTATGCAGTTAGTGGGCCAAAAGAGAGCGATAATGGGACAGAGATGCTTCAAAGTGTATCTAATACAAATGTTCCTAAAAGCAAACAAAATCAGATAGTTTCAGAGACATTGCTACATATACATATGCCAAAATAAATGGCCGGAGCTGAATCGTAATCAGCGTGCCTAAGGCTTCGAGTCCTCTTGGCGGCTCCAAAAACCCTTTTAATAAATAAGGGTTTTTGCTTTTTATGAATAATAAAGGAGTCTCTTTAGACATTGGCCAGAAGATTGATAGAACTGTTCTCAGTCTGCTGGGGAAGTGTCAGGAATACACCTAATTAAGCCAATTATGATAATTGACATGGGCAATGTAGGTTCAAGCTTATATGATCAGTTCGATGAAATCAGATCTCCAGACTACGGCAGGATGGAGCTATACGAGGTGTCTCAGGGAAACGCAGATATATTGGCGATCCAAGGCCGTCTACTAAGGGAAAAATAGTATGGAAAAGAGACTAAGTTTGGCCTGATGCCGGTTGTCGTTTTACGGTAAAGCCTATTCCCCCAGGGTGGGCAAGTCAGGCCGGGGAGGTTTGCTTCGCCCCTCCTCTATTCTTATATCAATCTTTTGTCATATTAGCGGTATATAGGTGTTAACATTAATAATTATTGCTGTTAAAATAGAGTTGAAAGGGGTTGATCATATGGCCGAGAAGGTCAAAACATCTTTAGCGATTGACGAGGAAATATGGATTGAGGCAAAGATTGCAGCGACAAGAAGAAGGATAACATTAACGGAATACTTCGAGGAAGCGTTAAAGGAAAAACTGGAACGAAAGGCTAATAAAGATGGATGATTATAAGAAAAAAGGAATGGGCTGGATCATTGCTCTGCTTGCTTTGTTACCAATAATCGGTTTAATTAATTGGAATGGACTAGGTTTTTTAATTGGAATCGGGCTGGCGGTGCTTATTTTTAGAGCAATTAGAATAGGGCGGGAGACAAAAGAATACAAATACCTGAAAAAAAAGTTTAAAAAGAAGGTTCTAAATAATGGCCGGATCGATAATCGAACGGGGAAAGAATAAGCATCTAATACGGTTCTACCTGGGAGTAGAAAACGGCAAGCGGAAATATTACTCGGAGATGATCGACGGCAGCAAGAGCAAAGCAGAGGCCAGGCTGCGAGAATTACTTGTCAAAAAAGATAAGGGATCTATTCCCAAGCAGGAGAAAAAGACGGTAGAAAAACACTTTAAGGAATGGCTGGAGTTTATTAAAAACAGTGTCGAAAAAGTAACACTTAAAGACTTCAGCGATAAAGCCCGCCTTTATATTATTCCCGATGCGTTAAATCCGATATTTGAGAACCGGCAAACCAAAACGGCACACTAAAGGGGTTTGGAAGTTATTGATAACCCCGAAACCCCTTCTATTACTGGTGCGCCTGGCAGGAATCGAACCTGCGGCACACGGATTAGGAATCCGTTGCTCTATCCCCTGAGCTACAGGCGCATATTTTTAAAAACATTATAACTATATTTTCCTGTCCGAGCAATAGTATATCTGAAATTGTTTACTAACAATAGCTTTTAACTTAGAATAATAAGTAAGGCGGGCATAGCTGGCGACATCTTTAAACAAACATGATTTATCTCTTGTAGTAATTTTACCCAGGTTTACGTGGCAGCTTTATAAAAAATGGAGGTTGGCTATGGACCATTTAGTGGATTCCTTTGGCGATATCTGCCCTATCCCAATAATTAAGGCTGAAAGAAAATTGAAGGAGATAGTAAAGAACGATCGGATAGTAATCGAGTCTGATCACAGTTGTTCGACTTCCAGTGTTGTTAATCATTTTAAAACCAAGTATGGTTACCCAACCGAATGTTTAAAGGTCAGTGAAGGAGTCTGGCAGATTATTATTGTCAAGACGGATTAATTATAATTGTATAAGGGATGATCTATTGGCATTACCGGTTTTAGAAAAAATTCCAGCAACTAAAAAAATGAATAAGCAGCTGCACTGGGCAATTGCAGTGCTGGTTATCATTTCTGTTTTACTTATATTACTAAGGAATTATAACCCTGAAGCAGCTATAACCTCTATATCGGGGATTTTCTTCGGCTACATTATGCAGCGTTCCAGGTTTTGCTTTGCTGCTGCTTTCAGGGATGTTTTTATGATCCGTAATACATCAGTTTCCAGGGCGGTTTTACTGCTGCTATTTTTAACCAGTGCAGGCTATGCCCTGCTTCAGCTGTTTACCGGCGAGGTGCTGCCGGATAGTGGAATAATCTATCCTGTCGGGCTCCATACTGTAGCCGGGGGGATTATTTTCGGTTTTGGCATGGTAATCGCCGGCAACTGTGTCACTGGCTGCCTGATGCGCATGGGTGAAGGTTATGTCATGCAGTGGTATACATTTATGGGATTGCTTATTGGTT
>Ga0114946_10000620_pt1 | contig 23893 bp, 21 predicted proteins | sample WalLakDeSediment_FD_88676 | JGI IMG/M metagenome (GOLD analysis project Ga0114946, IMG submission 88676) | Lake sediment microbial communities from Walker lake, Nevada to study Microbial Dark Matter (Phase II) - Walker Lake 11/02/13 Deep Sediment | ecosystem: Environmental > Aquatic >... | reverse complement strand
CGCGGCGCTGCTCTATGCGTGGGCTGAGGATGGGGTGGTGGTGGACGTACGGCCGTAACGCTACGGTCGTACTACCCCAGCCGGCGCAACCGCATCGCAAATGTGGTATAATCGCCCGCAGATTGATCGACCTGTTGCATACTGGCTGCGGCCGATCTCCTGACCGGCTGCAGCCAGTGGGGCTTAGTAGTTACGAAAGGGAACGCAAATGGAACTCTTAACGGCAGTCCAAACGCCGGCGCAACGCGCAAAACCCAAGGAGCGGCTGATCACCGGAGAGGAACTCTATGCCCGCGGTGATATTGGCCCCTGTGAATTAGTTGAAGGGAGGATTATCCATCACATGCCTACCGGTCACCCCCATGGATTCATTGAGAACATCATCGGCGCATTGCTTTACATCTACCTGACAAAAAACCGGATTGGACGCGCCTTAAGCGGTGAGGTTGGAATCTTTACCAGGCGCAATCCTGACACAGTGCGCGCGGCTGACGTGGCGTTCATTTCCCATGCGCGGCTGGAACAGGTGCAGTCGGATAGCTTCCTGGACGTGGCGCCGGAGCTGGTGGTTGAGATCATGTCGCCCGGCAATAGTTGGAGCGAGGTGCAGGCCAAGCTGGCGGAATATTTTGCGATTGGCGTTAAGCTGGTGTGGGTGCTTGACCCGCAGCTTGAGCAGGTGCACGTTTATCGCGCCCTGGAGCAGGTGACGCTGCTCAAGAAGCAGGATACGCTAACGGGAGAAGATGTGCTGCCGGGCTTTACGCTTGCCCTGACGGAGATTTTTGACGCCGCTTGAGTCCCGCGGGCGCATGAGAAGCTCAACTTTTTTCGAAAAGTTGAACTTCTATAAACTTTCGTTACGGTGTACCGAGGACCACGCATGAATCAAAAGATCACCGCCCCACACGGATCGTGGCGTTCGCCCATTACGACGGATTTGCTGCTGGCGCGCAGCGTTGGCCTGGGACAACTGGCCGCAGACGGCGCCGCCGTCTACTGGACCGAAAGCCGGCCGCAGGAAGGCGGGCGCAGCGTGCTGGTGCGCTGGACCGCGGCGGACGGCCGTCTGGATGTGACGCCCGCGCCGCTCAACGTGCGCACGCGCGCCCATGAGTACGGCGGCGGCGCCTACAGCGTGCGCCCTGGGGAGATCGTTTTTGCCGACTTTGCCGACCAGCGCCTCTATCGCCAGGAACCGGGCGTCGATCCACAGCCCGTGACGCCGGGGGCGGCCGTGCGCTTTGCCGATGGGGTGTGGGCGCCCGGCGTCGGGACGGATAACGGCCGTTTCATCTGCGTGCGTGAAGACCATCGCGGCCCGGGCGAGGCCGTCAACAGCATTGTCAGCCTGGCGCTGGACGGGGAGGACCTGGGGACGGCGCTCGTCGCCGGCAATGACTTTTACAGCACGCCCCGCGTCAGCCCGGACGGGACGCGGCTGGCCTGGCTCACCTGGAACCATCCCAACATGCCCTGGGACGGTACGGAACTGTGGGCGGCGGATCTGCGGCCGGATGGCGCGTTGGCCAACGCGCGGCGCATTGCCGGCGGCCCGGCCGAATCCATTTTCCAGCCGGAATGGTCGCCCGATGGCGCGCTGCACTTCGTCTCCGACCGCAGCGGCTGGTGGAACCTCTACCGCTGGCGCGACGGCGCGGCGCAGGCGCTTTATCCGGACGCAGCCGAGTATGGCCTGCCCCAATGGGCTTTTAACATGCGCGCCTACGCCTTCATCACGTCCACGACGCTGCTCTGCACGCGCATCGCCAACGGGACGATGACGCTCGCGCGACTGGATACGTCCAACGGTCGTCTCACCCCCCTCGACCTGCCCTTTACCGTCTTCCACGACGTGCACGTCGCGGCGGAGCAGGCTCTGTTTATTGGGGGATCTCCCACGCAGCCCGCGTCCGTCGTGCGGCTCAACCTGGCGACGGGCGCGTTTGAGATTTTGCGGCAGGCGAGCGACGTGACGGTCGATTCCGGCTATCTCTCCACGCCGCAGCCGCTTGCGTTTCCGACGCGTAACGGCCGTACCGCCCACGCCTTCTATTATCCGCCCCAAAATCGCGACTTCCGCGCCCCGGCGGATGAGAAGCCGCCCCTGCTGGTGCTCAGCCACGGCGGGCCCACCAGCATGACCACGGCCACCTTCAATTTGGGCAAGCAGTACTGGACGAGCCGCGGCTTTGGGGTGCTGGACGTGAACTATGGCGGCAGTACGGGCTACGGCCGTGCCTACCGCGAGCGTCTCAACGGGCAGTGGGGCGTCGTCGACGTGGAAGATTGCGTCCACGGCGCGCGCTACCTGGTTGCACAAGGCCTGGCGGACGGCGCGCGCCTGGCCATTCGCGGCGGCAGCGCCGGCGGCTACACCACCCTCTGCGCGCTCACCTTCCACGATCTCTTCAGCGCCGGCGCCAGCCATTTCGGCGTCAGCGACGCCGAGGCGCTGGCCCAAGAGACGCATAAGTTCGAGTCGCGCTACCTGGAAAACCTGATCGGTCCTTATCCGGAGCAGCGCGAGCTATACGTCGCCCGTTCGCCCATTCACCATACTGACCGGCTCAACTGCCCGCTGATTCTGTTCCAGGGGTTGGAAGATGCGGTCGTGCCGCCGAACCAGGCCGAGCGGATGTATACGGCCGTGAAAGCCAAAGGGCTGCCCGTCGCTTACCTGGCCTTTGCGGGCGAGCAGCACGGCTTCCGCCGCGCGGAGAACATCAAGCGTGCGCTCGAAGCCGAACTCTATTTTTACGGCAGGCTATTCGGTTTTACCCCGGCCGACGCCATTGAGCCGGTCCCAATTGCCAACTGGCCGCCCTAGGCCTGCTACTTTTTGCGCTTCTGTCGCCCCAGCAGCAGCGCCAGCAGCCCCACGCCCGCGACAATTCCTGCCCATGTTGTAGCCGGCACGCCCTTTGAAGCTTGCACCCCTTTCGCCATCACCGGCATTTTGGCAATCTCGCGCCGCGCCTCTTCGCACACCTGCGCAAACAGCGCCGGATCGCGGCGGTACCTTTCGGCCAGCGCTTGCTTGGCGACGAACTGCTCTTCGGTCACAAACTCCTCAAATGAGCGCAGCCCCGCAATTTGAAACTCGTGCTTCTTGAAGAGGCGGTAAATTTCCTTGACTCGCTCCATGCTGATGTTGCGCCCCAGCGTGTAATCCTCAAAGCGGCCCTCCATCGCCAGCAGCGCCGTCTCGGCCAGGCAGGCGTACGCCACCCCTGGCGGCAACCCGATGTTGTAGCCGAAGTCAATCTCGCCGGGAATCAGCACCTCGCCGCTCTCAATCACCAGCACGTCCGGCCGCAGCGCCGCCTCCCTGGCGTTCACGTCCGGCGGGCGCGCCACGTCGCAAATCACGGCCCCTGGCTTGCAGCGGCTCACGTCTATCACGCGCTGTCCAAACGCCGAGGTGGCCGAAACGACAAGGTCGCACTCCGGTAGATGCTCGGCCGCCTTGGTGGCAATCGTTACTTTTGAGCCCGGCGTCTCGGCCTGGATCGTACGTTTCAGCTCAATCAGCTTCTCCGGCTCAATTGAAACCAGCACTACGTCGTAGATTGCCTGCGCCAGCAGCCGCGCGCACACGGACCCAATAGAGCCGGTCGCGCCGATGATCATCACCTTCCCTTTGGTCAGGTCTGTCGCGCCCATCCTGATCACGGCTTGCTTGGCGGCCTCCAGCGTAGCCGCCACCGTCAGGCTGTTGCCGCTCGTGATGGCGATGTCGGACTCGTGGGCGACCGTAATGCCTGCGTCGCCCACGACGCTGGTAAAGGCCCCCAGCCCCATAATGCGCGCCCCGCGCCGCTCCGCCATTTTGGCCGCGCGGTTGAGCCGGTTGTAGGTAAAGCGCTCGCCGCGCGCCATCATCTGGCGCGGCGTTGCGCCCAGGCTGAATAAATAACCCTCGATACGCTGCCCGGTGGTGGGGGATACGCCCCCTTTGATGCGTGAGAGATAGACAGGCGGTATGTAGGCTGCAATCCTTTCGACCAGGTCGGCCGGCAAAAAGCGTGTCCAGCGGAACAGCCGGTCTTTTTGGATAAAGCTAACGTTGAGCGGGTGGATGACGAACGCGAAGCGGTTCACGCCGGCTTCGTTGGGCTGCAAATAGCGTATGGCCGGTTTCCAATCGATGTCGGCCATTAAGTCCAGGTAGGTGTCTTCGGTCAGGGGAGCATTGGGGTCGGGGCGCAGCGCGACGAGCGCGGCTTCAATGGCGGCGGCCGACCAGCGCCCTAATTCGCCCTTGCGCCCCAGGGCGGGCATCATGGTGATGGCAATCGAGACGCCGCGCTGTTCCAGGTCGGCCAGCTCTTCTTCACTGGCGGATTCCACCACCACGATTTTGCGCTTGAGCGTTTGGGGGGCGTAGCGTCGAATTGCGCCGATATTGCCCGCGATGACGTCGGCCCATTCGAAAGATTCCGTATAGCGCGGCGTGCCCGGACGCCCCGGACGTGGAAAAATACGGCGAAACGGCGCGTTGTACAACTGCTCCAGCGTAGGCGCCGCCGCCTGCTCCAGCGTGTTTTTGCTGCCCACGCCGGGGAAATTGGGCAGTGCAAAGTAGATAACCGGGTCAGCATAGCGGATATAAGGGCTGCGGCGTCCCAACGCCTGCGCCAACCCATTGTGGTTGAGCCCCGGCGCCATCAGGATATGTTTCTGGCTGAAGATGCCCGGTTCGGCGCGGTCGGCCAGGATGACGCCCCAGCGCTCCAGCCCGGCGCGGATGCCGCTGCCGTCTACGACGGGCGTGAGTCTGGCCGCCGCCGGCAGCTTACTGCCATCGGTATGCGGCCGGCGCGCCGGACCCAGTTCCAGTTCGGCCGGCAGCCCTTCTAGCCCGATGGCGTCGACACGGCCGTCGTATTCCGCAATGAGTTTGCGCGCCGTTTCAGCATCCCCCATACAGCCCAACCGGTGAATTTCAACTTCCTGCCCCAGGAAGGTAACCGTTTCACGGCTCTCGTCCTGGTCCAGGTGGATAACGAGAATTTGTTTCATTCGTCCAGCCTCCTAAATTGTCAGTGGCAAAGTTTGTATTCCCTCGGAAGCTATTTTGCCCTAATATTGGCAGTCTGACTACTCCCGTGATTTAATTTCGGCACAAGTGAGCAATTTTGGTTTTCTACCCACCCTTTTGCGCTTTCCCGGTACGGCCGCAATCTATCTTGGTGCGCCGGGTCAGCTTCCTCTCTGCCGCTACCACGCCGCGCAGCAATTTACGGCCGCCAGCCTCATCAAGCTGCCGGTTCTGGCCGCTTTCTTCCGCCAGGTCGAAGCCGGCGTCCTTGATCTGGCGCAAATTGTAGCAATTTCGGCGGAGCAGGTCGTGCGCGGCGCTGGCGTCATTCAATTCATGCCGGAACCACATCGATTCTCGCTGGCGGCGCTTGCGGGTCTCATGATCACCGTCAGCGACAACACCGCTGCCAATGCGCTGATCGACCTTTTAGGCATGGAGTATATTAACGCAACTTGCCGCTGGCTGGGTATGGACCAGACCATGCTCGCTCGCCGAATGATGGACCTGGCTCAAATTGCGCGCGGGATAGACAATCTCACAACACCCGACGACGTTGCAACTTTCTTCCACACGCTTTGGGTAAGCTCAAAATTCACGCCGCGTTCTTGTAAGGCCATGCTTAAAATTTTGGGCGGCCAGCAGTTTAACAGCAAACTCCCCGCTATCCTGCCTGCAGCCTGGCAAATTTACCACAAAACGGGCGAACTACCAGGCGCCGAACACGATGCCGGAATCCTATCAGGCAATGGGCAAGCGCTCATTGTTGTGATCTTGACGGCGGACCTGGCAGACAATCAGGTTGGCGTGCATTTGTGTCGCCAGGTATGGCAGGAGGTCATTGAGAGCCGATTGATTTTTGGCGTCGCCTAGACTTAACGTTTTTCCTGCAAACAGGCTGCGCCGCACAAAAGTTTGTACGCGTTTTTGTCAAATTTGATTATTAGAGTAATATAAGAAGCTGTTCGAATTTAGCTAATATCGCTTGTTACAAATAGGATACAGGAAGGCATGGCCCACCTGCTGGAAGTCAAGAATTTGGAAACTCGCTTCTTTACGGAAGAAGGGACCGTCCACGCCGTTAACGGCATTTCTTATACCCTTGATGAAGGTGAATCCCTTGGTATTGTTGGTGAAAGTGGTTCTGGGAAATCTGTGGGTGTTCTATCCGTAATGCGCCTCATCCCCAGCCCCCCCGGCCGCATTACGGGGGGCGAAGTCATTTTTAGGGATCGCGATCTCGTCAAGCTCTCTGAAGCCGACATGCGCCGCGTGCGCGGCAGCGAGATCGCCATGGATTTCCAGGATCCTATGACGTCCCTCAACCCGGTTCTCACCATTGGCCTCCAAATGACCGAGGCCATGGAGTTACATTTGGGAATGACCCAGGAACAGGCGCGCGCCCGCGCGGCCGAACTGCTTGCTTTGGTTGGCCTGCCTAACGCCGCCGATCGTCTGGGCGACTATCCGCATCAATTCTCTGGAGGACAACGACAGCGCGTGGGTATTGCCATGGCGCTCTCGTGCAATCCCTCGATCTTGATTGCCGATGAACCGACCACGGCCCTCGACGTCACCATTCAGGCCCAAATTATCGAGTTGGTCAAAAAGCTGAAAGAGAAACTAGGCATGGCTGTCATCTGGATCACGCACGATCTGGGCGTCATTGCCGGCCTGGTCGAAAAAGTCGCCGTCATGTACGCGGGCTTTGTCGTGGAGATGGCGCCGGTCAAGTATCTTTACCGCGACACAAGTCATCCTTACACCCTGGGTTTGCTGGAATCCCTCCCCAAAATAGACGCCGTAACTAAACAGCGCCTCATCCCTATTGAAGGGCTCCCGCCTGACTTACTAAAAGAGCCAAACTCTTGTCCTTTTGCGCCGCGCTGCCGCTATGCTGTTGAGCGTTGTTGGCAGGAGAATCCACCCCTCAAGCTGGTGAGCGCCCACCATTACTCAGCTTGTTGGCGCTGGGAAGCGGCGCGGCAGGATGCGCAGCAAAAAACGAAAACAGGAGCAGCAGTATGAGCCAGATCGACGGCAGCTTCGGCCCAAGTGCGCTTCAGCAAAACGGCTCGGCCAATGAACCGTTGGTCAAGGTCCGTAACCTGAAAAAATATTTCCCCATTCGTCGCGGCGTCTTGCAGCGCCAGGTAGGCGCTGTGCAGGCCGTCGATGGCGTCAGCTTTGACATTGTTAAAGGGGAAACGCTGGGATTGGTGGGCGAATCCGGCTGCGGCAAGTCCACGGCCGGGCGCGCCATTCTGCAACTGCTCACGCCAACGGCTGGTGAAGTCTTTCTCAATGGGCAAAACCTGACCAAGATGAGGCGCACAGAACTACGTAAGCAGCGACGCCGCATGCAAATGATCTTTCAAGACCCCTATTCCTCGTTGAATCCGCGCATGACGGTCGGCAATATCATTGGCGAACCTCTCTTTATTCACAACATCGGCAATGCCGCCAGCCGCCGCGAGCGTGTGCAGGAACTGCTGAAGCTGGTGGGGCTTAACCCCTACTTCGTCAATCGCTACCCGCACGAATTTTCCGGCGGCCAGCGCCAGCGCATCGGCGTTGCCCGCGCCCTGGCCACCAACCCCGCTTTCATTGTCGCCGATGAGCCTATCTCCGCGCTCGACGTATCAATTCAGGCCCAGGTTGTCAATCTACTCGACGATTTAAAGTCTGAACTAGGACTGACCTACCTGTTTATTGCCCACGACCTGTCGATGGTGCGCTATATTAGCGATCGCGTTGCGGTGATGTACCTGGGACGCATTGTGGAATTGAGCCATCGGGATGCGATCTACGAGCGCCCTTTGCATCCCTACACACAGGCCTTGCTGTCTGCTATCCCTGTTCCAGATCCTGAAAAGGAAGAAAAGCGCAAGCGTATTATTCTGGAAGGCGACGTGCCCAGCCCCGCGAATCCCCCCACGGGCTGCCGTTTTCATCCTCGCTGCCAATATGCCACCGAGGTGTGCCGTCAAGAGGACCCGGAATTTCGTAACCTGGGTACGAGCAATATGCCACACATGGTCGCTTGCCACCATGCTGAAAAATTTCTCTGATTTCAACGAGGAGGTGATGTCGTCTGGAAAAGGCGTGAGAAGTGTTTTCAGGTAAAAAAATTTGAATCAGTTTAAATGGAGAGACTCAAATCTTAGGAGGAGACTCACAATGAAAAGCAGGAAAATTACTCTATTGCTAGTTGTGCTGCTTGTGATAGCGGCCGTGCTGGTTGCCTGTCAACCGGAAACCGTAGAGGTTGTGCGCGAAGTGCCGGTGGAAGTCACCCGCGTTATTACCGAAACCCAGGTAGTTGAAGGCCAGACGGTTGAAGTGACCCGCGTGGTTATCGAGACCGTGGAAGTACCGGCGGCAGAAGAAGCCGCCCGGCCCATGGTGGCCCCCAACCCCACCATCTATACCGAAGTGGTTTTTGGCGACATTGACACCATGGATCCCAACCTGGCCTATGACACCGCCAGCGGGAATTTGATCATGAACGTCATGGAGACGCTGATTCGCTACAACCACACCGACCCCACGACTTACGTGCCTCTGCTGGCGCTGGAAGTACCCAGCCTGGAGAACGGCGGCATTTCTGAGGATGGCTTAACCTACGTCTTCAATATTCGCCAGGGCGTCAAATTCCACAACGGCAATGACCTGACCCCCAGCGACTTTGAATACACCTTCCAGCGCGGTTTGCTGCAGTCTGATCCCAACGGCCCGCAGTGGCTGCTGCTGGAGCCAATTCTGGGCTATGCCTCTGGTGATGTCACCGAAGAAATCGCCGAGGGCGAGTATTATGGTGACCCAGAGGGGCTGCGCGCCAACGCCACCGCCGAAGAGCTACTGGCAATCTGTGAGAAAGTGAAAGCGGCCGTGGTCGCCGACGATGCTGCCGGTACCCTGACCTTTAACCTGGCCCAGCCCTGGGGTCCTTTTATCGCTACCCTGGCGCAAACCTGGGGCGCCGCCATGGACAAAGATTGGGCCATTGAGAACGGCGCCTGGGATGGCTCTTGCGAGACCTGGCAAAACTTCTATGCCCCCGGTTCTGAAAATAATGAGCTGACGGCCATCATCAACGGCACCGGCCCCTACATCCTGGAAAGCTGGACGCCCGGTGAAGGGTACGTCCTGATTGCCAATGAAGACTACTGGGCGACCGAACCCCTGTGGGCCGGCGGCCCCAGCGGCTCGCCGCGCATTAAAACCGTCAAGGTAGAGCTGGTTGACGAATGGGGCACGCGTTTTGCCCGGCTGCAGGCTGGCGACGCGGAGGTGGTTTCTGTCCCTGTGGCCAACCGCCCCCAGACAGACGCCTTCGTGGGTGAATTCTGTGACTTCCGCACCTTTGAATGCACCCCCAATGCAGATAATCCCGATGGCCCCCTGCGCAAATGGGGCGGCCTGCCCAGCACCAGCCGCACCGACATCTTCATGACTTTTGATGTTGGCGAAAACAATCCATATGCTGGCAGCGGTCAACTGGACGGCAACGGTATTCCGCCGAATTTCTTCTCCGACATCCACGTGCGCCGGGCCATGAACTACTGCTTCGACTACGAAGCCTACATTGCCGACGCGCTCAATGGCGAAGGCGTGCGCAATAATGGGCCTATCATCCTGGACATGCTGGGCTACAACCCTGACGGCCCCATGTATGAGTACGACCCGGATAAGTGCGCTGAAGAGCTGGCCCTGGCCTGGGACGGCGTTTTGCCCGAAACCGGCTTCCGTTTCCAGATCGCTTTCAACACGGGCAACACCACCCGCCAGACCATTGGCGCTATTCTGCAGAGTGAGCTGCGCGCCATCAACCCCCTTTACCAGGTGGAGATTGTAGGGCTACCGTGGCCGACCATGCTGCGCGCCTTCCGCGCCAGCCAGCTGCCCATGGTGGCCAGCGGCTGGATTGAAGACATTCACGACCCGCACAACTGGGTGCAGCCCTTTACCGTAGGCACCTACGCCGGCCGCCAGGCGCTGCCCGCTGACCTGAAAGCGCAGTTCCAGGAACTGGTTACTGCGGGCGTGTTGGCCGCCGATCCGGCCGAGCGCGAGCAGATCTACTTTACCCTGCAGCAGCTGCACCACGAGCAGGCTATCCAGGTTACCCTGGCCCAAGCCACGGGCGTGCGCTATGAGCAGCGCTGGGTGCAGGACTGGTACTACAATTCAGCCGAATTTGGCGCTTTCTACTACGCTTACGGGCTGGATAGTGGTCAATAACCGTTGTTGATGGATTAGAATAAGAAGCCGGGCTTTGCAAAAAAGCCCGGCTCCACCAAATCGGGGGGTATAGGCGCGATCAGCCTATACCCCCCTGTAAGGCAATTAGGTAATTTACCTGACGAGGAGCAGCCTATGACTGCCTACATCATTCGCCGTCTTTTGATTTTGCCGCTAATTATGGTTGGCGTTTCTATGCTTATCTTTGCCATGATGCAAATTTTGGGACCGGTGGAACGTTCAGCGCTTTATATCCGCGATTTTCCCAAAACCCAGGGGCAGATTGACGCGGTTATCAGGCGTTATGGTTTGGACGATCCGTTTTTCAAACAGTATTGGTCCTGGCTGGTAGGCAGGGAGGATCCAGAAACAGGAAACACCATAGGCGGCATTCTGCGTGGCGACCTGGGTTTTTCGCGCACCGGGCGCGAACCCGTTATTGACCTGTTGAAACGAAGGCTGCCCATTACGATTGAACTAGCCCTGGTCAGTATGGTGCCCATCATCACCATTGGCGTTTGGTTGGGTATGCAAGCCGCCCTGCACCACAATAAACCTATTGACCAGTTTGCCAGGATTTTTGCCATCTTGGGATACTCTTTCCCTACCTTTGTTTTTGGCCTGCTGGTGCTGCTCATCTTTTACGCCAAATTGGGGTGGTTTCCCCCCGGGAGACTTTCCACCCAGTTTGCCCTGGAGGTGGGGCGCGGCGGGTTTACTAACTACACCAATATGCTCACCATAGACTCGATCATGAACCGGCGCTTTGATATTTTTCTGGATGCGCTGCGCCACATGGTGCTGCCGGTAATTACGCTCTCTTACCTCTCTTGGGCGCTGCTATTGAAGGTGACGCGCTCTTCGATGCTGGAGGCGCTGCGGCAGGATTACGTGACAACAGCGCGCGCCAAAGGATTGAGTGAGCGCGTGGTAACCAACCGGCACGTGCGCAAAAATGCGCTGATTCCCGTGGCCACTATTGCCGGTACCACCGTGGCTAGTCTGCTCAATGGCGTGGTAATCACGGAAACGATTTTCAACATTCCGGGGCTTGGCTCAGCGGCAGCGGCGGCGGCGCTAAGCCTGGACGTGATGACGATGCTGGCTTATGCCTTGTTTACGGCCGTTCTTTTTGTGTCTGTGAATCTACTGGTGGATATCATGTACGCCGTGCTGGATCCGCGGGTGCGGTTGGGCTAAGGAGAAGAAGGTAGATGACTGCAAGTACAAACCCAATTTCGCCGGTGGCAATTCCGCTGGATGACCAAAACCTGGAAGAACAAAGGTGGCTGGAGCGGCTGGTTGGTCCGGAGTGGGCGCGCCTGATCAAAGGAGTGCTGACCAATCCCCTCTCCATATCCGGACTGGTGATTATTTTGGGGTTCATTTTGGTTGCTACCTTTGCGCCGGTCTTAGCCCCTCCTCCTGATGCTAATTGGGACACCACCCTCATCCCCCGAGACGGCTTTGGCCCGGAACCCAAGCCGCCGGGCGCCGCGTGGCGCAAAAGCGCGCCGGGCACAATTCCCTTTTGGTACACGCCGCTGACAGGCCATGAGGAATGGGTGCATTTGTGGGGAACTACCAGCGGACAGTATGATATTTATTATGGCGTCATTTGGGGCAGCCGCACGGCCCTGACAATTGGGGGCATTGTGGTGCTCTCATCGGCGCTGATTGGAATTATTATCGGCGCTACGGCCGGTTTCTACGGCGGCTGGGTTGACGAAATTTTGATGCGGGTGGTGGAAATTTTCATTGCCTTTCCTTTCCTGGTGGGGGCGCTGATTTTGGCCTCGATCCTGGTGCCGATTATGGGGCGCAGCATCTGGCCTGCCTCCATTGCGCTGATTGTGTTTGGCTGGACGGGCTATGCGCGCCTGCTGCGCGGCGACATTTTGGCCACGAAGGAGCGGGATTACGTGCAGGCAGCGCGGGCGGCCGGCGCCACGGATTTGCACCTGATCGTGCGCCACATTTTGCCCAACGCGATTTTTCCCACGCTGGTGGTTTTGTCTTTGGATATGGGGGCTATTGTGCTGAGCTTCGCCGCCCTGAGTTTCCTGGGAATTGGCGTGCAGGAGGGGTATACAGACTGGGGACAGATTGTTAGTTTTGCGCGATCTTTCATTTTGAGCCTGGATCAATATTGGTACATTATTGTGTATCCGGGCATGGCGCTGCTGCTCTACGGGCTGGGCTGGAACCTGGTGGGAGATGCGCTGCGGGATATTTTGGACCCGAAAATGCGGGGGAAGCGGTAGCGAGTGGCGGGTAGCGAGTGGCGAGTGCATTGATAAAGAGGTCGCGGCTTGGGACGTTTCTTCCCCTACTCATTATTCTAACCAGCCTGCTGGGGTGGGGGCGCGCGGTGCAGGCCCAAGAGTCTGTGCGGCCCACGCCAACGGTTGACCGGTTGGGCCCTCCGCCCACCGTGCCCAGTCCCACCCAGGCGGACGAGGGCGCGTACCTCTACTGGCTGAACTGCCAGCCGTGCCACGGTGACCAGGGCCAGGGGCTGACCGATGAATGGCGGGCGCAGTATCCCGAAGAGGATCAGTTTTGCTGGAATTCGGGCTGTCATGGGGAACGGCCGTACGAAGATGGCTTTAAGCTGCCCCGCACCGTGCCCGCCGTCATTGGCGACGACAGCCTGCGCCGCTTCCAAACCGTAGGACAGATGTACGCCTACATCCGCGTGACCATGCCTTACGAGTACCCTGGCGTGCTGCCCGAAGAAGAATACCTGGCCATTGCCGCCTTTTTGCTGCGCGAAAACAATTTAGGGGATGGCGCACCGCTAACCCAGGAAAGCGTCAACCACCTGGCATTGTGGCCAGATGAAACGATGCCTCTTATAGCCGCCACGGCCATAACCGCGGCCACCCCCATCCCAGTATCCGCCACACCCGCGAAGTCTAATTCACCATTTTCCAACGTTCTGGTCGCCGGCCTGGCCGGCGCGGTTGTTCTGCTGGGGGGAATCTGGATATGGCGCCGCAAAGCCCAATAAGCAGGTCAAACGATCTGGAAACCTGGGGTGACCGGCCTGCCCACGAGCGGCTGCTGGTTTGGCTGGGAGTATTGAACGGGCTGCTGCTGGGCACGGCCGTTGCCGTGGGGGCATGGGGCGCCGAGTTTTTCCGCCTGGCCGATCTGCCCGTGGACCGGCCCTATGGCAGCCTGGCATTGAGCAGCGCGCTGCTGCTGCTGCTTTGCGCGCTGGTGGGCTGGCTGACGGCCCGCTGGCGTATTGCCTGGCTGACGGTGCTGCTTTGGACGGCAACGGCCGTCTTGATTACCACGATCATCGCCCACACGCCTTCAACCCTGCAAACGGCCGCGCTCTGGCTGGCCGACCGCCGCTTTTGGGGAATGCCTCTATTTCCTCATCCGGCGGAGTTAACTTTTGCCGCCTACCTGGTGAGCGGCATTTTCATGATCCTGGCCCTGATTTTGTTGAGCATTTTTCAGGATCCGCGGCTGCAAAGCATCGGCCGTGAATTTCTGGGGGGGCAGCGCCCCGGTTTTTTCGCCTGGATCAAGTTTCTGCTGTCCTTCCTCATCGCCGCCACAGCCGGGGCCATCACCGGCAGCATGTACCCCAACCCCAACGGCGCAACTTTGCAAGCCATGCAGCAAGGAATCCACGCTGCCCGCACGCACGAAGGAGACCTTTTCGCCCTGGGGCTGGAAGAGGGCATGAACTACGCTGCCTTTAACCCCGTGCGCGATCGTTTAAGCGGGCCGTATACGCTGAGCGTGGCGGCCATTGACCAGGTTACTTCCACCGTCATTGTAATGGCTTTTTTCGACAGCGGGACGTGGATTAAATGCCGCCTGCTTAACGGGCAGCTTTCTTTTTGTGAAGATGCCAGCCTGCCCTATACCGCGGGCCTGGCCCACTTATTAACGCGCGCGCCTCTGCCCGAGGATTGCCGCGGCTGTGTGCCGGTCGTAACCCCCGAATGGTCCGCCTGGCTGGCTGAGCAGGGCGCACGGTTTGCCGCTGAGCCGCTAATTACGCGCCAGGCGGCCGAGGGGAGCGTGGTTTTAATGCGGGCTGAGGATGGGAACGGCCGTCACGCCGTCGAATGCTGGTTTAGCGGCCAACCCCGGGTGCAGCTTGACCGCTGTATCGAACTTTCTGGCTAGAGAGCTATAGGAATTCCCATGCTTTTTGCAAAATTTCTCCTCCGTCGGCTGTTGGCGATTCCTCTCACGCTTCTCATAATCACGGCCGTACTCTACGCCATTGTGATGGTTGCCCCCCCAGAAGAACGAGCCGCTCTTTACTTTCCACCCCGCCAGCCGAGCATTCTATCCGCCAAACAAATAGAAACCATGACCAATCGCATCATTGCCGAGCACGGGCTGGACCAACCCTACCCGGTACAGTACATTAACTGGCTGCGCAACATGCTGCGTGGCGATTGGGGTTGGTCCCCAACTTTCAATGCCGACGTGCTGCAACTTCTGCTTATTCGCACGCCCGTCACCGCCGAACTTACCTTTTACTCCATACTTCTGCTCATTCCTTTGGGCCTCATCAGTGGCGTCATCGCCGGATGGCGCCGTCACAGCCGCACCGACGCTCTCTTTCGCTTTTGCGCCTTTCTGGGCACTTCGATCCCCCCTTTCATTTTAGGGCTGTTGATGATGTCAATTTTCTACGTTGGCTTATACTGGTTCCCTGTGGGGCGCAGCAGCATTCTCGACGTTGTTTTGCGCCGCCCGACCTTCACTTTTTATACCGGTTTTCTCACCATAGACGGGTTGCTGAACGGCCGTCCCGAAGTCACGCTGAACGCCCTACGCCATTTAGCTATGCCCGTCATCACCCTCAGCCTGGCGCATTGGGCCACCCTGGGCCGCGTTACCCGTGCCGCAATGGTGGAAGAAATCAATAAAGAGTACATCACCGCTGCCCGTTCGCGTGGGTTGCACAACCGTTCCATCATCTGGCGGCACGCTTTTCGCAACGTGCTACTGCCCGCTCTCACTAGCAGTAGCCTCTCCGCCACCGCCCTCATTACCGGCGTTTTCGTTGTTGAGGTTATTTTTAACATGCGGGGTTTGTCGGAACTGATCACCAAAGGCATTGGCGCGGTTACCCCAGACACGCCCCTGGCCCTGGGCTTCGCCGTGTACAGTGTGCTGCTGGTGCTGCCCATCATGGTCGTGTTGGATTTGCTTAAAGCCATGGCTGATCCCCGAATCAGAGAAGGAGAGCTGTCTTAATGTTCACCCTGCGCCGCTTCCTCAGCATCTGGGAGAACCGCCTGGCTCTGGTCATCATCTTCTTTTACGTGGGAGTAGCCTTTGCCGCACCTGTTCTGGCTCCGCAACCTGACCCAGATAACCCTTCTTATTTTCGCGTCACCGGGCAAGATTTTAAGCGACTGCCGGAACCTCCTTCGGCTGAAAATATTCTGGGAACCGTTCCCCAGGTGCTGAATTTGCCCATGTTTGGGTTTATTCCTGGCCAGGATGCCTCCTATCGCTGGGACGTGTATTTCTCATTGATCTGGGGCACGCGGTCGGCGCTGCGTTTTGGGCTGCTGGTAACGCTGGCCACGGCCGTTATCGGCATCACCCTGGGTGCTATCAGCGGATATGCCGGAGGTTTGACCAACCGGTTCATCCTGGGCATCACCGACGCCTTCCTCACCTTCCCTCCTGTGGCGGGTGTGTGGCTTATACGCCGCCTCTTCTTCCAGCAGATTAACAACCCTTTCATGCTGCCCGAGCTGCTGCGCCCTTGGGAAGTCATGCTATATCGCTGGCAAATTGACCCAGTTATGATTGCCTTGGCCCTCTTTTCATGGATGCCCTATACCCGGCTCATCAACAGTACCGTCAGCCAGGTTAAGCACGCGGAGTACATCCAGGCCGCAGAATCTATAGGCGCCGGCCACGGCCGTATTCTCTTCCGCCATCTTCTGCCCAACGCGATTGCGCCGGCCATCGTCTTGGCTGCCCGAGACGTTGGCGGGCTGGTGATCATGGCTTCGGCCTTCATTTTCATCGGCATTGGGGGTAATGTGGTATGGGGCGTCATTCTAGTCACCGCTCGGGATTACGTTATTGGCATTGGGGGCAACCCACTGTATTACTGGTGGACATTCGTACCGGTTACCCTGACCCTGATCCTCTTCAGCATCGGCTGGAACCTGCTGGGGGATGGCCTTAACGACATGTTGAATCCTCGCGCTCGCAAGCGCGCCCGAATGTGATTATAAATAGGTACATGCCCCTACAAAGCTTTCATGTAGGGAAGCCACAGCCTGCACGTCATCTTCATATACGCCGTTGCGCGACCCAGAAGAGTGAATGACCCGCCAGCCCCCCACGCTCACCGCCACGTGGGTGATGCGCCGGTGTCCACCCGTGCTGCCAAAGAAGAGCAAATCGCCCGGTTGGAAAGGGGGCTCTACCAGCCGCCCGGCGGCAAGCTGCATGTCCGCGTCGCGCGGCAGAGTGATGCCCACCAGGCGGTACAGCAGCTGCGCCAGCCCGGAGCAGTCAATGCCCAGGGCAGAAATGCCGCCCCAGCGGTAGGGCACGCCCACGTATTGGTACGCATCCACCATCATTTGCCGGCGACGGCCGTTTTCATCCTGGGGCAGTTCGGTTAGGGCGCGTAAGTCGGAGGCCGGCAGCCAGCCTGCCATGCCCCCGGCCAGGGTTAGCCGGGCCCAACCAGCGGAGAGGGTCTCCACGGTCACGGCCGTGCCCGCCAACACCCGGCTCACCAGCGGCGCGCCCCCATGCGGCTCAGCCCGCAGCAAACTGACCGGCTGGCTGGCCAGATGCGTAGGTTCCAACGGTGGCCAGGCCGCCAGATAAGCGCCGTTAATCCAGCCCAGGTAGCCATCTTCCTGGCGCGCGAAATGCCAGCCCTGCTCCGTAAACAGCGGTTCCACCACCCGCCCGTTGACCAGTTCGCTCAGCATCTCCGTAATGCGCGAAGGGCGGCGGTGCAGGCCGGCCAGGTTGGTGCAGACCGTCAGGCGCGGCCCGGTTGGCCGAGACAGAATTTCCACCGCCGTCTCGTCGAAGGTGACGGTAGGAAATTGGGCGGAGAGTTGGTAGGAAACGGCCGTGAGCGTTTGCTCATCCAGCACGCGGCCCGCTAATGTACACTGCTCGCCGTCAAACCCGCCTACCTCTAGCGCGCAAAACTGCACTCTGGAATCAAAAGTCGCTTCAATACTGGTCAGCGCTTCTGTAAATTGTGCTTCTATCATCTTTTTATTCCTTGCCTCAGTCATTGACGATCACCACCGGGCAGGGCGCGCCCGCCATGATGCGTTCCACCCGTGGTCCTAAAAAGACCCGTTCAGAGCCGGAGCGAACGGCCGTGCCCAAAATAATCAAATCCATCCGTTCGCGCTCCGCCATCTCCAAAATAACAGCCTCCGGACTCACGCCCTGGTGCACGTTGGTGTTGGTATTGACGTTGCGCGAGGCGCCTAGCTCTCTTAACTCCTCCACCAGCTCGTGGCCGATGGCCAAGCGGCGTTCGATTGATTCTCCGGTCGCGTCCAGATGATATTCGCCGGCGACGACGTGCAAAATAAACACCTCATCTTCTTCCGGATCAGCCAGAAAGAAACCTAATTCGGCCGCATTTTTGGCTGCCAGTGTTCCATTCACCGGCACGAGGATGCGGCGGGGCTGCCAGTCTTCCTGCACGCGCGGCCCATGAACGACAATGGTTGGGCATGGGGCCAGGCGCACCAGAAAATCCACCAGCGGGGTAAAAAGAATTTCTGATCCCCGCTTTGTTTCCGATGCGCCCATAAGCAGTAGCTCATAATCTTTGCGTGCTTCATCTAAAATTGCCTGCGCCGGGTTGTTGCTTTCAACTACCTTTTTGACCAGTTCTTCTTGTCGGGCAAACACGTCTGCCAGATTATCCAGGAACACGGCGCCATTTGTCCGCTCCCCTGGAGCGGTGATATTGAGCAGCGTAACGGACAGATCCGTCTTCTGCCCCAACTTTTCTAATAAATGGGCTTCAACGGTTTGAACCGGGGCGCTTTTTTCCTCGCGTCGCCTGACGGGCAGCAGCACGCGGTGAATGTTGGCGATGAGACTCCCGGCCGCCAAATCCTCCTGGCGCAGCCGCTGAAGCTCCTGTTCTTCCGGCTGCACCCGTTTTAGTACCCAGCGCAGCGCCGGCGGGGCCATCAACGAAGTGGTCATGGCCATCAGCACAATGATGGAGAACATGTCTTGGGTGAGAATGCCGAGATTGAGGCCGATGGTGGCAATAATGATTTCCATGGCCCCGCGGGCGTTTAATCCGGCGCCAAAGCTCAGGGCGGTCCAATGGTCGCGTCGCCCTATCAGGCGGGCGCCGCTGTAGGTGCCAATGACTTTGCCCAGCGTCGCAATTAAAATCACAACCAGCGCAATCAGCAGCAGTTGAGGCTGCAGCAAATTGAGCACGTTGACTTTTAACCCGGCCACGGCAAAGAAAATCGGCGAAAAGATACCCAGCGCCATGCTCTCCAGCTTATGGTGTACCGATTCCGGCAAGCGAGGCATCTGACCAAACAGGATGCCCATCACAAAAGCGCCCAGCACGGCTTCCAGGTTAAGCGCCTGGGTGATGGCGCCCCAGGTAAACATCAGGATCACCACCAGGGTCAGTAATCTATCCGGGCTGGCAACCTCGTCCTGCACGTAATCGAGCAGCCGCTTGACCAACCAGCGTCCGGCCGTAAAGCTGAGCGCCATAAAAGCCAGAACGCTGCCGACGGTTTGCAGCACGGAACCGGCCGTAACGGCCTGGCCGCTGGCAATCCCAGCCACGACAGAGAGCAAGATCCAGCCGATGGTGTCGTCGCTCATGCCTGCGGCAATGATAGTCTGGCCGATGTCACGCCGCATCAGGTTCAAATCCATCAGCACTTTGGCAATGACAGGAATGGCGGAGATGGACATGGCGGTCGCAATGAAGAGGGAGAAAACGAGTCTTTGGCTGTTATCCGCCAGGAGAAAGTCAGGCAAAAACTGACCGAGCAGGAAGCCGGAGAGAAAGGTGATGGTAATACCACCAAAGGAAACGCCAATGGCCGTACGCGCGTGGCGGCGTATCAGCGTCAGATCGGTTTCCAGTCCGGTAATCAACAGCAGGAACATTGCCCCAATCAGGCTAACGACTTCTAGAAGATACCCTTGCACGGCCGTGTTGGGCACAATCCACTCGTTAACTATGGGTACAAACCCGCTTAGCAAGGACGGGCCTAAAATGATACCGGCTAAAATTTCACCAATAACGGATGGCTGTCCCAATCTGAGGGCTATTTCACCCAGTCCACGAGCGGCTAAAAGTAAAACAGCAATTTGAATAACAAGCACAAGCACGTCATGATGTGACGCTGCTGAAAAAGGTTCCATGAATAACTAATCCTCAAGCGCTATGATTTTGGCGCAAAAGAGCGCCGATACCGGGTCGATCCGGTAAGTTTAGCCGCGACTGATCATCAAAAATCACGCCGGCAAAGGGGTCATTGGCAATCAGCAGCGGCGCATCCAAATCCAGCCACTCCGCCAACCCCATCAGGTGCGCCATAGCCGTGACGCCCAGGGACGTTTCCACCATGCAGCCCAGCATGATGCGCAGCCCCAGTTCCCGCGCCCGCCGCAGCATCTGTAAACCGGGCCCTAGGCCGCCTACTTTCATCAGCTTGAGATTGACGCCCTGCACGCCCACCGCCGCCAGCCGTTCGATGTCGGCCAGCGTTTGCACGGACTCGTCGGCAATCACGGGCACGGCCGTATGCGCCTGCACCTCACCCATCCCGGCAATATCTCCCTTCGCCACCGGCTGCTCCACAAAGATGATCTCATAGGGCAGCAGCGTGGGGATCAGGCGCAGCGCCTCGGCCAGCGACCAGCCGCCGTTGGCGTCTACGCACAATTCCGCATCCGGCCGTGCCCGGCGGACGGCCGCCACGCGCGCCTCGTCCGCGTCGCTTGACCCGAGTTTAAGTTTGAGCAGGGGATAGTGCAGCGCCGCGGCGGCCAGCCGCGCCATCTCGTCGGGCGAGTCCATGCCGATTGTAAACGAGGTCGTCTTTGGCGCCGGCCGGGGCAACTCGAGCAGCGCGTGCAGCGGCAGCCCGCGCTGGCGCCCGATCCGGTCATGCAGGGCCAGGTCTAGCGCGCAGCGCGCCGGCGCCGGGCCCTCGCTGCCCACCCAGGCGGCAATTTTGACAGGATCGTCGGGGAAGGGGTCAGCGCGCTGCGCGGCCGTTTCCCAGAAAGCAAGCATGTCGGCCGTATTGACGCCATAGTAAGGGGGAATGGTGCCTTCGCCCCAGCCGGCATCCTCCGCCAGCCGCAGCCAGAAAGCCTGGCGCGTGGCGCTGACGCCATAGGCGACGCGAAATGGATTGTGTAATTTCAGCGTTAATGCTTTCCAGGTACAGCGCGGCGAAGTAGTGACCATCATGGTTTGAAGTATAACCAACCTGATGCAAAGCGTACAGTCGATTAGAAACTATCTTAAGTAAATTTGCCCTAACCCTACCCAGCATGCCGCTTATTCGGTAAACTTGCGTTCATCTACGACCCGTCAACTTGATAAGGTAGCAATGTTAACAGCATGACAGACAAGCAATTTGATAAAGCGCGCATACGCGAACAAATCGAGCGCACAACAGCCACGCTTTATTCGACCGAGTTTATTGAGGAGCGTATTGCGGCCGATCTGCTTGCCCGAGGCGTTTTTGAAGACGCCATCAACAATGGCGAACTCGAAATTATTCTGCGTAACGTTGTGTATACGCTCTTTAGCCGGCAAAAGGTGGCTGGTTTCGACGTAGGTATTGTACACAACGTGGTAGAAATGAGCGTCAATATCGAACATGGCGAAGCCCATGTCGATTTTATTGTCCACATTCACAAGCCTGTGATTGTCTTTCTGGAATTAAGCTATACCCTCATTAATGATCTCGAGGGCCCCGACGCGCGCCTGCGCGTGAAGGACGGAACGCTGCAAATCGCTGAAAAAACGCGCCGCTTTGACATTAAAGCCAAAGCCGCGCTGACCGCTATGAACGTGCCGCGCATCGTGCGCCATGAACTGGCTGACCTTTCTGAAGTCATTCGCAGCACGCTGCCGGACCAGTTGCGCAAGCAAAACATCCAGGGCGAGCTGAATAAAATCGGTCTTTCTTTGAACAGCAGTACCCTGAGTGTTTACTTACAAGGGGAGTTCGCGCCTCTGACCTGAGATAAGTTGGCCTAATCCGCGTCGCGGGTGAAGGTCCAGACGCTTTCTGTTGATAGAGTTGTGTTGAACGCGTAGCCGCCCCCGGTAAAATACTGCAGGTCGTTAACGGCCGTCAACTGCCGTTTGATGGCATAGCGCGCCATCATGCCCCGCGCTTCTTTAGCGTAAAAGCTAATCGCGCGATACTTCCCGCTGCGCAGGGATTTAAACTGTGGGGTAATCAGTTTGCCCTGCAGCCGCTTCCGCTGCACGGCTTGCAGATATTCGTTGGAGGCCAGGTTGACCAGTACGTCCGTCTCAGCTTCCGCCAGCGCGGCGTTGAGCGCGTCCGTGATCTTGTTTGCCCAGAAGGCGTAGAGATTGTCAGCAACGGCCGTTGGCAGCGGCGTTTGCATCTCCAGGCGATAGGGTTGGATCAGGTCCAACGGCCGTAGCGCCCCGTATAGCCCCGACAAAATGCGCGCGTGGCGTTGGGCAAACGCCATCTCCGCCTCCGAAAAATCCGCCGCGCCCAGCCCCGCGTAGACGCTGCCGCTGAAAGCCAGCACGGCCTGCCTGGCATTCTCCAGCGTATGGGGCAGGCGCCAGGCTGCAAAGCGCGCCGCGTTCAGCGTTGCCAGTGGCTCGCTAATGCCCATTAGCGCTTGTAAATCCGCAACGGACAAAGCTTGCAGGCCCGCCATCAACTCTGCGGCTTCTGCTGTGAACGCGCCCTCGCTGTGGGTTTGGGTGGTGGTTGCGCTTTCAAAATCCAGCGTTTGCGCCGGTGATAGAATGATCAGCATGGGATTCCTTACGCTACCGGCTGGCAGCGCGGACAGTAATAGCAGCGCCGCCCGCCGCAGGTCGCTTTAATAATCGGGGTCCCGCACGCGTAGCAGGCCTGGTTCTCACGTCCAAAAACCCCAAAACGGTACTGCCCGCGCGGAACGCCCTGCTCCCGCAGTTTTGCAACCAGCGCCAAATCGTTGGTGACGCCCTGCGTGGCGTAAGACTGGCGCGCGAGCTGCACGGCCGCTTGCGCCATGCCCTCAATCTGCGCGTCGCTGCAATCATCTGGGCGCAGTGTGGGATGCGTGCGCCCCACAAACAGGATCTCGCTGCGCAAATAGTTGCCCACGCCCGCCAGAAAGCTCTGGTCCAGCAGCAGGCTGCTCAAACGGCGGCGGCGGAAGCGGTCGTTGTGGAACTGCGCGATGACTTGATCCACGGTAACGGCCGTGTCCAACAAATCCGGCCCCAGCTTGCTCAAATAAGGATGCGCTTCCAACTCTCCGTCGCGCAGCACCTCGATCTCGGAGGCGCTGTACAGCAGCGCCGAATGCGTCGTGGTGTGAATCGCCAGGCGCAGTTGGCGCTTCGTCTGCGGGTAATCGTATGCGGCGCGCACCATCCACTGGCCGTAGAGCTGGTTATGGCTGTAGATCGACAGCCCGTTGGCAAAGTGCACCAGCATTGCCTTCCCGCGCGCTTCGACTTTTGCTACCTCTACACCGCTGAGCTCGGTTTCATACGGTTTTAGCGCCTCAAACGCAAAGAAAACCGCGTTGGCCACGCGACCGGCAACAGCGGCGCTGACCCTGGCGGCCGCACGGTGAATTTCGGGTCCTTCAGGCATGGGTGATCCTTGTGGTTTGTGAGTTTGCAGGTTTGCGGGTTGGCGTTCGGCGGCAGTTAGACTGTGAACTTCGCTATTGTGGTGGGTGCGCCGACGCTAAAAGGCGACGGCCGGTTACGGCCGTCGCCCTGCTGTGCCGCTTCACACGTTACAATTGTTGGTTACAGCTGCTTACGGGAAGACAGCCTGTCCCCTCCTAAATACATCGTCACAAAAGTTTTTAGAAGAAGTTTTCAGAAGTTCAACTTTTTCCGAAAAGTTGAACTTCTTATGTGCCAGTGGACTAAAACGACCCCGGAAAAATAAAGAGTGACAAGATCATGCTCAGCGTAATTAGAACGCCGATCGTGATCACCGCTACCTTGGTCCAGTTAATGCCCTTTGGACCATTTGAATGTTTCATAACTTGATGGGGCGGATTTTTCACCACCGCCCGCCGTTTACGATTCTTGGCCATAAACCCTCAACGCTCCTTACATTTTTAGAAGTCTGGCTTTGCTCAAAAGCCGAACTTTTAGCTTATACTTTCGACCCCTTAGTATAACACAAATAGTCCGCTCACCAGAAATTCTGCGCGCGCCGCCGCCGCATTCTCAGCCCCAATTCAATTATCCCGTTTTTTGCGCCTGACGGACCGGCAACCTTGCGCGCCGATTTTGCGTATAGCTTTCAATCTGTCCTGGTAAGATTGCTCCAATCTCAAAGATTGGACCAATCTCAAAGATTGGACCAATCT
>Ga0114946_10000619_pt1 | contig 23899 bp, 19 predicted proteins | sample WalLakDeSediment_FD_88676 | JGI IMG/M metagenome (GOLD analysis project Ga0114946, IMG submission 88676) | Lake sediment microbial communities from Walker lake, Nevada to study Microbial Dark Matter (Phase II) - Walker Lake 11/02/13 Deep Sediment | ecosystem: Environmental > Aquatic >... | reverse complement strand
TTGTCCATGCGAGACTGGTCGTTTTTCTGTTCCATGAATGCCGGGGGGTGCGGTGAGGTACCGGAAAACCGACGGAGTGTAGCAGGCGAAGCGGGAATCCCGGAGCAGAGCATTCCCGGAAACAGCCGCGAAGGCTGGGCAACCCCGAGGCATCACCGGTCGGCTCAGCCGAACACGACTGCCCGCCCCGTCGTCCGCTCGAGCCGGGGCACGACCGGCACCGCGTCGAGCCGCGCACACACCGGGAGGTCGCTCGCCATGCCGAGATCGACGAGGTTCGCTCCACCGGGCGACGTGCGAAACGCCGCCACGAGGGCGGCGGCGGTCGTCTCGGGTGTGAGCGATGGTGCAGCCGCGACCAGCTGCCGAAACGCCGCGATCGCCCGCTCGGCCGCGGCGTCGAGCGTGTCGGCCGCGGCACCTGGATCGGCGGCCGCCGCATCGAGAATCGCGCCGGCGGCGAGCACGTCTTCGGCCGTAACGCTCCCGTCGGTACCCGCGCAGACGAGGTGGGCATGGTGCAGGCCCCGCGCGGCGCCGAGCGTCCGCACGGCAGCCGCCACCGCTCGCCGGTTTACGATCGCCCCCACGAGCGTCTCGGCGGCCGCCGCGCAGGCGGCGAGCGCCGCGGTGCCGTTGGTCGTCGTGAGCACGACATCATGGCCGCCGATTCGGTCGCGGACATATTCGGTCGGCGAGTTGCCGAGCGCGAACCCCTCGATCATCACGCCCCCCCGCTCACCGCCGAGAATCGCCCGCGGTCCGAGCCGCCGCGCGAGGGCCCGGGCCTCGTCCACGTCGGCCACCGGCCACACGGCCGCGGCGCCGGAGGCGAGCGCCGTGATCATCGTGGTCGAGGCGCGAAGCACGTCGATCACGACGGCGACGCCCCCCGCGGTCGCCCCGGCCGGCATCCGCTGAAAAAGGTCGTGACAGTGCCAGTGCATGGAGTACCTCTCACCTCGCGGGACGGGCGTTTGGAGAACCTTCAGCGAGCGTCCCTCCCGCGGGAGACGCCAGCGGACTACTATTTATTTATCGTTCAGTGATTATCGAGTTGTAGCAGTGATATGGGATAGACTGCCGACGACTCTCGTAGTGCCGAGAACCGCCCGTGACCATCGACCCAGCCGCCACGATCACACCGCCGCCGGCATCCTGCCCGGCCGCGACGAGTGCATCAGCCGGGCCCGCCCCCGACCGCGTCGACAAGACCGGGGCGAAGGTCCGCGGCATGTTCGCCGAAATTGCCCCGCGGTATGACCTCGTCAACCGCCTGCTCTCCGGCGGCATCGACGTGTGGTGGCGGCACGTGACCGTCCGCAACGCGCCGCCGCCGACCACCGGCGCGATCCTCGACGTCTGCTGCGGCACCGGCGACCTCGCGCTCGCCTATGCCGCGGCCAGCGGCCCGGGCGTGCGACTCGTCGCCAGCGACTTCTGCCGGCCGATGCTCGACCGCGGCGTCGAGAAGGCCCGACGCGCCGGCCTTCCGATCGAGTGGGTGGAGGCCGACGCCCAGGCACTCCCCTTCCCCGCCGCCGCCTTCGACCTCGTCACCGTCGCCTTCGGCCTGCGTAACATCGCCGATACGCAGTCCGGGCTCGCCGAGATGGCGCGGGTCTGCAAGCCCGGCGGCACCCTCGTGATCCTCGAGTTTTCGCTGCCGCAGAGCCGCCCGATCCGCGCCGCCTATCTGTGGTATTTCCGCCGCGTGCTGCCCTGGATCGGCAACACCGTCGCCCGCAACCGCTCCGATGCCTATTCATATCTCAATCAGAGCGTCGAGGAGTTTCCCTCGGGGAAGGCCCTGGCCGACCTCGTCCGCGGGGCCGGCTTCGACCGCGTCGAGATGATCCCGCTCACCTTCGGCATCGCCACGCTGACCGTGGCCCGCCGCGCCGCCGCGGAGGCGTCGCCGGCATGACCGTTCCTCCGGCCCCTGCACCGCTCGTCGTCGCGATCACCGGCGCCTCGGGCGCCCCCTACGCCGTGCGGCTCGTGGAGGTGCTTTTGGCCGCGGGCTGCGAGATGCACCTCGCGATCAGTCCGTCGGGTCAGGCGGTGATCCAGGAAGAGCTCGGCCGGCGGGTCGATCTCGAGCGGTTCGACCTCGGGGATCTGCTCGGCGGGCCGGCCGCAGCGCGGGCGGCAGCGACATCCGGCCGGCTGCACTACCACCACTACAAGAATCTCATGGCGCCGATCGCCAGCGGGTCGTTCCTCACCGCAGGCATGGTGATCTGCCCGTGCAGCGGCAGCACACTGGCGGCCGTGGCCCACGCGATGGGCGAGAACCTCATTCATCGGGCGGCCGAGGTGCATCTCAAGGAGCGGCGGAAGCTCGTGGTCGTGCCCCGCGAGACACCCCTCTCGCTGCCGCAGCTGAAGAACATGCAGGCGATCCACGAGGCGGGCGCGGTCGTGCTCCCGGCGGCGCCCGGCTTCTACGCACGGGCGGAGACCGTGGCCGACCTCGTCGATTTCGTGGTGGCCCGGATCTGCGACCAGCTGGGTGTGGCCAACACGCTCATCCGCCGCTGGGGAGAGCCGACCTGATGGCGACGTCGCTGGCAGCGGAATCACACACCGAGGCGGCGCGGCCGTCGCGGCTGCGGACGTATCTCGAGCTCGTGCGGTTCAGCCACACGATCTTCGCGCTTCCCTTCGCGATCATGGCGGCGCTCGTCGCGATTCGTCACGGGGGCGATGTCCACTGGTCGCTGTCCGCGCCGCTCGGGCTTCTGCGGCCCGCGGCCGGCATCCTCATTTGCATGGTAGCCGCCCGCACGGCGGCGATGGCGTTCAATCGACTCGTCGACCGCGCGATCGACGCGGCCAATCCGCGGACGGCATCCCGGCATCTGCCGCGGGGTGCAGTGGGCACCGGCGAGGTCCTGCTGCTCGTCGTTGGATCGGCCGCCGTGTTCATCGCCGCCACGCTGCTCTTTCTCCCCAACTGGCTGCCGCTCGTGCTCTCGGTGCCGGTGCTGGCCTGGCTGCTGGCTTACAGCTACGCGAAGCGGTTCACGATGCTCGCGCATGTCTGGCTCGGGGCGGCGCTCGGCCTCGCGCCAGTAGCGGCCTGGATCGCACTCCGCGGCCAGACGGTGCTCGCGGATCCCGTCGACATCCTCCCAGCGGCTCTCCTCGGCCTGGCGGTGACCGCCTGGGTGGCCGGCTTCGACACGATCTACGCCTGCCAAGACGCCGCCTTCGACGCGGCGCATGGTCTCCAGAGCATTCCGGCCCGGCTCGGAGTGCCCCGGGCGCTCACCCTCGCGAAGGGCCTCCACGCCCTCACGCTCGTGCTGCTCGCCTGCCTGCCGGCGGTCGTGCCGGAACTCGGCGCGATCTATTGGATCGCACTTGCGGCCATCGCCGCCCTGCTCGTCTGGGAGCACGCGCTCGTGCGGCCCGCCGATCTCTCCCGGGTCAACGACGCCTTCTTCACGGCCAACGCCGTGATCGGCGTGGTGCTCCTCGCGGCCATCGCGACCGACCTCTGGCTCTGACCGGGGGGGTACAGCACAATCCCACGCCGGTCGGCTTCGAGAAGCAGATCACGCCGGAAGGCTTCGCCGATCTGCTCGCGTTCCTGACAAAGCGGGGGGAGTTCGCGCTGCTCTCGCTCGAGAAGGTAGCGACGGTCGTGAGCACGAAGGGGATGTTCCACGGACCGGAGAACGAAGTCGAGCGGCTTGTGTTTCCTGATTGGAGTTCGCGGACGTTCCGGACGGCTCGACCTCGATGCTCGTACGGCTCACGTACCAAGACGGCACAACGGAAGACCACGCCCTGGTGAAGGGCCCCGACGCCACGGCCCCGATCGTGATGGCCCTCACGGCCGAGATGCCGTGATAGAGTAGCCCACAACGGTGCCTGGCACGGAATCTGCGGGCACCGAACGCATCCGCGATGCCGGGGCTCTTCGTCCGATCGGCCGAACCTGGCGGCCCGTAGCCGGTCGCCCGGGACCGCGTCGAACAGTTCACGGTCACTCATGACAGCGCATCACCATGCGCCCAGATTCGGTGCCAGGCACCGTTTTCACCCTGCGCGACGCTGCCCGTCGTGTGCACGCCGGGGCGGCGGCGGTTCACCGGCCCACGATCCGGATTCCTGGGAGGCCTGAAAATCCCCGGTCGAAGGTCATGATGTCTGCGACACCGTGGCGGTGCATCACCGCCATGTGAATGGCATCGCGGGCCGACAGGCCATGCGTCTAGAGAAGGATGTCCTTCGCTTTCTCGACGTCGGCCAACTCGATCGGAAACACTTCGTCAACCACGGCGAGCAACGCGCCCAACGAGCCTGCGGGCCCAGACCGTAAACACCACGGCCACGATCAGGAAGTACCACGGGAGCCACCCCAGGACGGTGCGAAACGACTCGGCCGCGAGACCCGGCGCGGGACCGCCGCTGCTCGACCGGTCGATCCCGGCAACGGCGGCGGCGAAGCCCAGGCTCATGAGGCCGTAGCCGACGTTCACCGCCAGGCCGCGGAAGCTGAGCACCGTCGCCCGCTGCGCCGAGTCGACGAGTTGGTTGAGATAATAACTCTGGAGAAAGACGACCAGTCGCAGGGCCACCGAGAGCAGCATGTAGAAGGCGAGGCTCCAGACGGGAATGAGCGCGACGGTGCCCGCGAGCCCCACGAACGTCACCGCCGCCAGCACCGCGACGTTGAACCGTGGCGAGCGGCCGAGCGCCAGCCGCCGCATCGGCGTGGCCGTGAGCAGGCCGAGAACCGCCGAGCCCGCGCTCACGAAACCGAAAAACCGCTCCGGAACGCCGATCTGCCGATAGATCTCGCTCGAGACCACGAGCACCTGCCGGATCGGCTGATCGAGCAGCACGCCCGCCGCGATCACGACGAGCACGAGCGGCTGTGTGAGGATCCAGCGGCCCGTGGCGAGTGTGTGCCGAAACGGCACAGCCAGCCCCGCCAACCCTTGACGCGTGGCAGCCGCGGGCGCCGCGGCCCTGTCGCGGGGCGGCTCGCGCATCTTCAGCGCCACGCCGACCGCGGCGATCGCGAAGCCGAGCGTCAGCCAGATCGGCAGCCGAAACGTGTCCGCCTGCGTGAGTCCGCCCGGCAATCCGCAGGCGGTCGCCGCGGCATTGAGGGAGCCGGGATCGTAGACAAGGCTGCCTGTGATCATCGCCGCGACGGTGACGAGGCCGCCCCACTGCATCAGGCGTTCGAGCACCCGCGGCCACTCCCCCGCCCGGCCGACCGCCTGGAGCGAGTCGAACGCGAGCGCCTCGTCGGCCCCGGAGATGAAGGCTTCGGCCACGCCGCTCAGGATCCGATTGGCGAGGAGCGCCGGCAGCACCCAGGGCGACGGCACCGGTACGAGGCAAAGCACGAGCATCTCAGAGACCATGAGTCCCGCCCCGGCGACGAGCAGCCGCCGGCGGCCGACGAGATCGGCCAGGGCTCCGGAGGGCACCTCCAGCAGCACGATCGCCGCCGCCCACACGGCATTCAGGATCCCGAACTCCTCGACGCTGATACCGAAGTCGAGAAACATGACCATGAACACGGGGTAATAAAACCGCGCGTTGAACAGAATCCGAAAGGCGACGAAGAGAGGGACGTTTCGCCCCAGTTGTGGCCCCAGGGGTTGATCGTGGGCAGGGGGCATGCGGCGGCCGAAGGGGAGCCCGAGACGTCAGGTTCACCGCCCCAGGTGGCGATTCCACCCGGAAAAAACGCGGTTCCCGCCACTGCGGTTGCGAAAAAGCGCCCGCTGCGGTTTTTCTGATGGTACTCCATCCCGTTCCCGGTCAGGAAACACGATGATTCGCGCCGTCACGCCGTCCCTGGATCGCATCCGCGAAAAGGTCGAAGCCGGAGCCCGCCTCGACGCGGCTGAGGCCGAGGCATTGTGGGACGAGCGGCTCGATGTTCACGAACTCGGCGAGCTCGCGAACATCGTCCGCGAGCGCAAGAACGGCAACGCCGGCTACTACAACATCAACACGCACCTCAACCCGACGAACGTCTGCGTCTACCGCTGCACGTTCTGCGCGTTCCGGGCCGACCTCCGTGAGGCCCGCGGCTACGTGATGAGCGACGAGCAGATCCTGGCCCGCGGCCGGGAGGCGGTCGATGCCGGCTCGACGGAAATGCACATCGTCGGCGGCCTTCATCACCAGAAAGACTACGACTGGTATCTGAACGTCATCCGCCTACTCCACGACGCCTACCCCACGCTCCACCTCAAGGCCTGGACGCCGGTGGAGATCAACTGGTTTCGCCACCTCACGAAGCGATCGATCCGCGACATCCTCGTGGAGATGAAGGATGCCGGCCTCGGCAGCCTGCCCGGCGGCGGCGCCGAGATCTTCCATCCCGAGGTCCGCGACAAGATCTGCGAGCACAAGGCCGACACGGCCGAGTGGTTCGCGGTCCATCGCACCGCCCACGAACTCGGCCTGCGGAGCAACGCCACGATGCTCTACGGCCACATCGAGAACGCCTTCCACCGCACCGACCATCTCCTGAAACTGCGGGAACTGCAGGACGAGACGGGCGGCTTCCAGACCTTCATCCCGCTCGCGTTCCATCCGGAGAACACGCGGCTCTCCCACATCCCCAAGCCGTCGGCGGCCATGAACCTCCGTACGGTGGCCGTGTCGCGACTCGTGCTCGACAACTTCGACCACGTGAAGGCCTACTGGATCATGCTCGGCATCGGCACCGCCCAGGCGGCGCTCGCCTACGGAGCCGACGACCTCGACGGTACGGTCCGCCACGAGCTCATCTACCACGATGCCGGCGCCACGACGCCCGAGATTCTGTCCGTCGACGAGATCCGCCGCCTCATCCGTGAGGCAGGCCGCGATCCGGTAGAGCGGGACACGCTCTACCACCGGGTGGAACGCGACGGAACGACATGGCGGTCGGCCGAGGCGATCGCCGCGGTGAAGTAGCATGTGTAGGTCGGTGTCTCCGACACCGACAGTGCGGGCAGGCCCACTGGAACACTCGGCCGATCGACCGACGCCGACGCGCATTTCCCGTGTCGGAGACACGGGGCCACATGTGGGACACGGGACCACATGTGGGCAGCCCCGAGCCTGCGCTGTCTACGAGGGCCTGCTACACTGCCCGCCATGCGTCGTTTCGCCCTGCCCTGCGCCGGAATCGTCTGCGCCGCCATGCTCTGCCCGAACGGCGTGGCGGCCGCCGGTGACACGCTTCTCGACTCGTATTTCGAGCAGGCGATGCGGCGCCGTGGCCAGGCCGCGGCGGCCGAGGTCGCCGACCGCCTGCTCGAGGAGCACGCCGACGACGCCCTCACGCTCGACGCCTTCGCCTGGCGGATTCTCACCGACGAGACGCTGCGGCATCGCGACCTGAATCTCGCCCTGCGGGCCTCCCGCCGGGCCCACGCCATCACCGACGGCACCGATCGGGATGTCCTGGAGACCCATGCCCGGGCACTCATCGCCACGGGCCGGCGCGACGAAGGCCTCGCCCTCCACCGCCGCGCGATCGAACTGAGTGCCGACGATCCCTCCGCGCGGCTCGTGCTCGAGGAGATTCTCCAGGCGTATCTCGAACCGCCGCCGGCCGACCCCACCGACGACGACCGGATTCGCGACCTCGAGGCGGCGGCTGAGGCGATTGTGGCGGCAGGCAAGGCGGTGCCGGTCGCGACGCTGCTGGCGAACACCGGCGTGGGGCCCGCGACGATCGACCTGCTGCCCCGGGGAGAGCGGACGCTCACATCACAGGAACTCTATGAACGGGTCCAGCCGGCCGTCGTCGTGATGGCGTCGTTGGAGCCCGATCCTGCCACGGGGGAAGACGAGCTCACGCTCGCCAGCGGCTTCGTGATTCATCCGGCGGGGATCGTCGTCACCAACTTCCACGTCGTCGACACCCCGGAGGCGCCCGTGCTCGTGGCCATGACCGCCGCAGGCCGCGTCTTTCCCGTGACGAAGATCCTCGCCGTGAGCCCCGCCGCCGACATCGCGATCTGCCGCATCGAAGGTGCGGCCGACCTGCCCGCGCTGCCCCTCGTGGCCGACGCTCGGCCGGGCCAGCGGCTGCATGCCCTGAGCCATCCCGACGGCGCCTTCTGGTCGCTCACCGAGGGCATCCTGTCGCGTTATTCCTCATACCGCGAGGATGGCCGAACGACGCGGATGTTCACGACCACCGCCGACTTCGCCGTCGGCTCGAGCGGCGGCCCCCTCGTCGACGACTGCGGCAACGTGGTGGGCATGGTGTCGAGCACGCTCGCCGTCTACGCCCAGGAAGGCACGCTGCCGCGTCGCCGACCGCCAGCCACCCGGGAAACCGCACCAGACACTGACGACGCTGCCGCGACCGATACCGCCGACACAGAGGGTGAGCTTCTGCCCGCCGGCGACTTCCAGATGGGGCTCAACATGTGCGTTCCCGCCGCCGACATTCTCAGGCTCACAGGGCATCGTCCCTGAGCCGGCTCGCCAAGCCGTTCAGCCGATGCGGCCGAGCCCGAGCGTGGGCCCCCAGCGGTCGACGATCACGCGGCGGAGGTGGGCGAGGTCGGGGGACGCCAGTTCCGGATCGCGCTCGAAGAGATCGAGCGCATCGCGCCGGGCTTCGGCGACGACCGCCGCGTCGCGGAGCAGATCGGCCAGGTACATCGGCGGCGCCCCGCTCTGCCGCGTGCCGACGAGATCCCCGGGGCCGCGAAGCACCAGATCCTGCTCGGCGAGCGCGAAGCCGTCGGTGGTGGCCACGAAGGCGTCGATCCGCGGATGGGGCAGGTCGTCGGCCGCCGTGACGGCACCGCAAATCCCCTGCACCGCCCCGCGGGCCACGCGGCCCCGGAGCTGGTGCAGCTGCGCGAGCCCGAACCGCTCGGCGTCGAGGATCGTCATGAGCGTCGCCTCGGGCACGTCGATGCCCACCTCGATCACGCTCGTGGCCACGAGCACGTCGAGCCGCCCGGCCCGAAACGCCTCCATCACGGCCGCCTTCTCCTTGACCGCCAGCCGTCCGTGCATGAGGCCCAGCCGAAACGCCTCCAGCGGTCCGTTCGCCAGCTCCTCGTAGGCCGAGGCGATGCTGGCGAGATCCCGCTTCGACTCCTCCACCGCCGGCACGACGACGTAGCCGCGGCGGCCGGCCGTGAGCTTCTTGCGAAAGAAGTCCCACCAGCGGTCGAGCTCCGCGGGCCCCACCCGATACGTCGCCACCGGCTGGCGGCCCGGGGGCTGTTCGTCCAGCACGGAGACGTCGAGATCACCGTAGACGGCGTGCGCGATCGTCCGCGGGATCGGCGTGGCGGTCATCACGAGCGTGTGCGGGTCGGCCTGTCCCTGCTGAAGGAGCGCCCGCTGCAGCACGCCGAAGCGGTGCTGCTCGTCGATCACGACGAGGCCGAGATGCTTGAAGCGGGCCGTGCCGCAGACGAGGGCCTGCGTGCCGACGACGATGTCGGCTTCGCCTGCCGTGATCCGGGCGAGAATCCGCTCCCGCTGCTTCGCGGGCTGGCCACCCACGAGCAGCTGCACTTCGACGCCGCTCCCCTTCAGAAGCTGCTCGAGCGTGGCATGATGCTGCCGGGCGAGCAGTTCGGTCGGAGCCATGAGAGCAGCCTGATACCGCTCCGGCCGCAGGCCCGCGGTAGATGAATCGGCAGCGGCGACGGCTTCTTCCGCACGCACGGGCGTGCCCACCGCGGCGAGCATGGCGTAGACGGCGATGGCTGTCTTGCCGCTGCCGACGTCTCCCTGGAGCAGCCGATTCATCGGCTCGGGCCGCGCGAGGTCGGCGGCGATCTCCCGGCAGACGCGGTCCTGGGCGGGCGTGAACCGAAACGGAAATCGGGCCCGGATGCGGCCGTCGAGCCGGGCATTGACGACGATCGCCGCGGCGGCTCGCTCCTGCCGCTGTCGCCGGCGATGGATGCGAAGCGCCAGCTGCAGCATGAACAGCTCCTGGTAGACGAAGCGGCGGCGGGCGGCCGCCATCATCTCCGGGCTCGTCGGCCGGTGGATTTCCCGGATCGCCGCGGCGAATGGCAGGAGCGACTTCTCGCGGAGCATCGCTTCAGGAAACGCCTCGGGCCAGGCGTCAGCGGCATGCGTCAGCGCGGCCTGCACGGCGAGCCGCACCTGCGACTGCTGCACGCCCTCGGCGAGTGGGTAGACGGCGAGCCACTCGCAGGCATGCACCTGCTCCGGCCCCTCCTCACCGACGGCGAGCCACCGGACCTCCGGGTGGGCGAACTCCCAGCCCCCCCCGGCAAACCGCGGCTGCCCGGCGATCACCACCCGCATTCCGTTCGCGAACCGCTTCGCCATGAACGGCATGCCGAACCACACCGCCCGGACACGCCCGCCGCCGTCGCAGGCCAGGTGCACCGTGAGAAGCATGCGTCCGGCGGCCGTCGTCCGCGAGCCGACGTCGACCACCTCGCCGGCGAGGCTCGCATGCTCGCCCGCCCGGAGATCGGCCACGCGGTGCGCGCCCGAGAAGTCGCGGTAGTCGCGGGGAAAGTGGAGGAGCGCGTCGCGAGCGGTGACGAGATCGAGCCGCACGAGTTTTTCCGCCCGGGCCGAGCCGACGCCCGGCAGACGCTCGAGCGGCGTCTTGAGCGCGGCATCCGACGATGCGGGGGACGCGGGGAGCATCATGGCGCGGGCGGAAGACCGTTTCGCTTGAGTTCTTGATACGCGGCGACGGCGAGGCGGTCGCACTCCTCGTTCTCTGTATGGCCGGAGTGGCCCGCGACGTGCGTGAAGCGGATGTCATGGGATCCTGCGAGCCGGTCGAGCTCCCGCCACAGGTCTTCGTTCTTGACTGGCACGAACCGCCCCTTCTCCTTCCGCCGCCAGCCCTGCGCCTTCCACTTGGGCAGCCACTCGGCCAGGCCCGTTCCCACGTAGACGCTGTCGGTCACGAGCTCGACCACGGTGGGCCGCTTGAGTTGCCGCAGCCCTTCCACGACCGCCGTGAGTTCCATGCGATTGTTGGTCGTGTGCGGCTCGGCGTCCGAGGCGACCGTCTCGCGGCCGCTCTCCGGGTGGCGGAGGATGTAGGCCCAGCCGCCCGGGCCGGGGTTGCCGCTGCACGCCCCGTCGGTGAACAGTACGACTTCGGCCGGTTGCTTCCCTGCAGTCTTCACATCGACATCCTTTCTTGATCAGGCCCCGCTCGGTCAGGCAACGTCCCGCGACGACGGCGCCAGCGCCCGGACATCATCGTCGGTCGTCGTCTCATCCTCGGGAAGGTGGAGCGGCAGCACCACCGTAAACCGGCTGCCGCGGCCGAGCTGGCTCTCGACGGTCACATCGCCCCCCAGGAGCCGGCACAACTCCCGCACGATCGAAAGCCCCAGCCCCGTGCCGGAAAAATCCCGGGTCATCGCGTCGTCGCCTCCCTCGAAGCTCCGCCCCTGGCGAAATTTTTCGAAGATCGCCTGTTTGTCCTCCTCGGCGATGCCGACGCCCGTGTCGATCACCTCCAGGCAAAACTCGCCGTCGCCATTGCCGCCGCCCGCGATCAGCCGGGCAGCCACCTCGACCCGGCCGCCCTCGGGCGTGAACTTCACGGCGTTCGACAGCAGGTTCGCGAGGATCTGCTGCACCTTCGCATGATCCTGCTCGATGGCGTCGAGCCCCGGCCCGATGTCGGCTTCGAGTTCGATCCGCTTCCTCTCCGCCAGCGGCCGCACCATGTCGAGCTGGGCCGATACGAGCGGCTCCAGGTGAAACACCGTGGGCCGCACCTCCATCTTGCCCGCCTCGATCTTGGCGAGGTCGAGAATGTCGTTGATCATCTCCAGGAGCATCCGCCCCGAGGTGCGGATGTTTTCCACATAGCGCCGCTGCTTGTCGTCGAGCGACTGGATCGCACCCAGCACGTCGGAGAAGCCGATGATGCTGTTGAGCGGCGTCCGCAGCTCGTGGCTCATGGTCGCCAGGAAGTCACCCTTGAGCCGGTTCATCTCGTAGAGGTTGAGATTGGCCTGCGCCAGCTCGTCCACCTTGTCGTCGAGCGTGACGTTGGCCTTCCGCAGCTCCTCCTGCGACTCGATGAGGCCGCGGAGCATGCGGTTGAACGCCACGCCCAGCTCCTCGAACTCGTCGGCCGTGTGGATGTCGGCCCGGGCCTCCACGTTGCCATGCCGGACCTCCTCGCTCACCTCGCGGAGATGGGCGAGCGGCTTGACGATGACGTACCGCACGATCGCATAGGCGGCGAGCATCGCCAGGAACACCGTGATGATCGCGGTCGCCAGGAGGATGGCGCGGTTCCAGTTGATCGCCTTGCGGGTCGCGGCATCGGGCATCACCACCTTCACGACGGCCATGAGGGCGCCCTCGGCGTAGCCCCCGACACTCCCCTCGGCGCCCCCGAGCTTCTGCTCATGGCAGATCAGGCAGCTCCTCTTGGCACGGATCGCCTGGTAGTAGTGGTATTCGGAATTGTCGTCGGTGCGAAACTCGCGATACTCCACGGCCCCAGCGCCTCGATCGAACGGCGGTGCCTCGGCGGCCGGCACGACGGGAGCCGCTCCGCCCACAGCGCCCCCCGGCTGTGCGGCGGCGGCAAACTCGTCGAGCACCGCCCGGTCGAGCCGGCGATAACTCTCCCGCTCGGCTGGCGCCGCCTCGGGCCGCAGCAGCTTCCAGTCGTACTTCTCGCTCTGGAGCAGCTTGCCCAGGCTCTCGATCGTGCTCGCGTATTGCTGTTCCTTCTCCAACGTCTTCCAGTGGTACTGGAGCATGATCGCGTCGACGAGGTGCCGCCCCGTGCTCCGCGTGCTCGCGTAGACGAGCTGCTCCGTGCGGCTCCCATACCACCAGAAGCTCGTCGCGATGAGCGCAAACAGGCACAGCCCGAAGAGAAAGCGGCACTTTCGCTCGAGGCTGGTCTCGCCCAGCAGTTCGGTGAAGGATCGGTAGGCCATGGGGCGGCTCGCGCGGGAGCCTTGATCGTACCCGCCCGGGATTCCCGGCCGAAAGCCGACGCCCCCCGTGGGAGCCGCTTACAGCATCTCAACCGGGTCGACGTCGATGATCCAGGCGACGGAGTCCGGTGTCTTCAACCCGGCCGTCGCCCGGCGGACGAGGTCGCGGAGTGCCGGGCCGGCGGGGCCGTGCACCTGCACGTGCCAGCGGAAGCGGTCGCGGATGCGGGCGATCGGCGCCGGCGCGGGGCCGAGCACGCGGAGGTCGCTCGCGGTGCCGGCCTCGGCTCGCAGCCGGTCGGCGACGTGGGTCGCCCAGTCGCGAACAGCCGCCTCGTCGAGGCCGCGAAGCACGATCCGCACGAGGCTCCCGAACGGCGGATAGAGAAGCGCCTCGCGGATCGGCAGCTCGCTCCGCACGAACGCTTCGTAATCGTGCATGGCCGCCGCCCGGATCGCCGGATGATCGGGCGTGCTCGTCTGCACGACGACGCGGCCACCGAGCGGGCCCCGGCCGCTGCGGCCCGCCACCTGCGTGACGAGCTGGCAGGTGCGTTCGGCGGCGCGGAAATCGGCGAGATGGAGGGCCGCATCGGCGTTGACGACGCCCACCAGCATCACGTCGGGGAAGTCGAGTCCCTTCGCGATCATCTGCGTGCCCACGAGGATGTCGAACCGTTTGTCGCGGAAGGCGTCGAGCGTCCGTTCGTGGCTGCCGCGTTGCCGCATCGTGTCGGCGTCCATGCGGGCCACGGCCGCGTCCGGGAACGCATGTCGTACCTGCTCCTCGAGCCGCTGCGTGCCGGTACCGCGGTGCACGAGACCCGGTGAGTGGCACTCCGGACAGTCGGCCGGCAGCCGCGTCACGAGGCCGCAACCGTGGCAGATGCCGCGGTTGCCGGGCTGATGGAGCGTGAGGGCCACGTCGCACTGCGGGCAGCGCATGGCATGGCCGCAGGCCTGGCATTGCACGTGCGTGGCGAAGCCCCGCCGGTTGAGCAGGAGGATCACCTGCCCGCCGGCATCGAGGGCCCAGCGGATGCCGGCCGCCAGCCGCGGGCTGATGGCCCCGCGGGAGCGGGCCCCGCGATCACGAAGATCGACGGTGATCACCGCTGGCAGCTGGGCGCCCCCCACGCGGTCGGCGAGCCGGCACATCGTCCACTCGCCGGCGAGGCAGCGGGTGAACGTCTCGAGCGCCGGTGTCGCCGAACCGAGCACGAGCGGCACCCCCTCGGCCCGGGCGATCCACTCCGCCACATCGCGGGCGTGATACCGCGGCGCGGTGCCCTGCTTGAACGAGCTTTCATGTTCCTCGTCGATCACGATGAGCCCCAGCCGCGGCGTCGGCGCGAAGACGGCGCTGCGGGCTCCGACCACGACGCCGACCCGGCCCGCCGCGATCTCGCGCCACTCGGCATGCCGTTCGGCCGGCGTGAGATGGCTGTGAAGCACGGCGACGGCGCCGAACCGGGCCCGAAAGCGATCGCATGTCTGGGGCGTGAGGCTGATTTCGGGGACGAGCACGATCGCCTGCCGGCCGGCGGCGAGCGTTTCCTCGACTGCCTGTAGGTAAACCTCCGTCTTGCCGCTGCCGGTGACACCGAAGAGCACGATCGTCTCGTGGCGGCCGCCGCGCAGCGGGGAGCGGATCGCCTCGAGCGCGGCGGTCTGCGCCGGCGAAAGCTCGGCCGGCTTGTGGTGCGCCACGGCGGCTCGACCGCCCGTGGCCGGCGGCCGCCCCGCCTCGCCGGCCACTGCGAGAAGCCCGAGCTTCACGAGCCGCGTCACCACCGCGCGGCTCGCCTGCGTAGCCGCCACGAGATCATCGACTTTCACGGGCGTCGTGGCCGCGGCGAGCACGCGGGCCTGCGCTGGCGTGAGCTTTCGCGGCGGCTCGGCGCCGGTGGCCACGACGAGCGGTGTGACCCGCCGCCGCTGCTGCAGCCGCACGCCGGCCGGGAGCACCGCCTCGAGTACCTCCCCGTGCCGGGCCATCCAGCGCTCCGCCATCCAGGCAGTGAGGTCGAGCATCCGCCGGGACAGGAGCGGTGCGTCATCCTCGACGCCGGCGACGCTCTTGAGCGGTTTCTGCGGCAGTTCGGTCTGCCTGACCCCTATGCAATAGGCCAGCCGCAGCCGGTCGCCGCGGCCCAGCGGCACCCGCACACGGCGGCCGGGCTCGACCGCGGCGGCGAGCGGTTCCGGCACCAGGTAATCGAGCGGTTTGTCGACACCGCTCGGCAGCACGACGGTGGCGACGAGCCCCCGGCGGGCGTCGTCCTCCTCCCAGCGGGGGCGGGTCTCGAAGAGTTCCCGCTGGCCCGTATGCTGGCCCCTCAGTTGGCTCGGCTGCTGGTCTGCCATGATGGGAAAAGTAGACCACGTTTCCCGGAGACTCGGAGGACCCCATGTGGATCGGCGTGTTCGGCGGCAGTTTCGATCCCGTGCACGTCGGGCACCTCGTGGTGGCCGAAATAGCCCGTGAACAGGCGGGTCTCGACCGGGTGCTCTTCGTGCCGGCCGCGATCCAGCCGCACAAGCAAAAGATCGGGCTCGCTCCCGCCGGCGACCGCGTCGAGATGCTGCGATTGGCGACGGGCGGCCACGATGCCTTCGCCGTCTCGACGCTCGAGATCGAACGGGGCGGCGTGAGCTACACGGCCGACACGGTCGAGGCCTTGGCCGCGGAGCATCCCGGTGACGACCTCGTGCTGCTCCTGGGGCCCGACGCCCTCGCCGGGCTGCCGACATGGCACGAGCCCGAGCGGATCCTGGCCGCCGTCACGATCCGTGCCGTTGAGCGCGAGGGCGTAGACGACGTCACCTCGCTCGTCCGCGAGCCGGCCCTGGCGACGCTCCTCGGGGCGGATCGCGCCGCGCAGGTCGTGGCCACCCGAATCCGCGTGCCGGCGATCGGCATCCGCGCGACCGACCTCCGCGCCGCCGTCGCCGTGGGCCATAGCATCCGCTACCGCACGCCCCGCGCGGTCGAGCAATACATCACCACGCACGGGCTGTATCGAGCCCCACGGTGACGGATCTGACATCGACGGGTTCACCGTTCGTGCACGATCACGGCCCAGCCGACGTCGGCGATGTGGTCGGGCCGGCCGAGGATCACGATCGGCTCCGCCGCGGCGATCGTCGGCACCTCGACGTCGAAGGCCATGTTTGCCGGGTCCTGCGAGCCCGGAAACGTCCGCCGTCGCGATGCCGCAGCCTTGAGCCGATCGACGATCTCCCGCGGGGCCCGCGTGTCCTGGGCCGCAGCCGTCAACGCGACATCGGCGGCGGCGAGGTCGGGATTCTCGAGCACCAGGCCCGGCAGCGGCGCACCGTCGATCCGATCGTCCCGCAGGTCGATGACCGCGACCGCGAACGGCTTCTGCGCCGCGTTCCAGCCGCCGATCGCGTCGATCGAGCGAAACAAGAGCCCCACGTCGTAGGCCATCACGAGCACTCCGAGGCACGCCCGCCCATCCTTCCCCGGCGGCCCGTTCCAAATCGGCGCTGAAAACGCCACCTTGTACTTGCCGGTGGTCATGCTCTTGTAGACCGTCGACCGATGCACCTCCTTGAGCGGCTGCGCGGCCGTCCCCGGCTCCAGATCACCCGTGCCACCGTGGAAATAGTCACGGTGGGCGAACCGCTGGCCGATCGTGTCGGCCACCGGCGAACGGGCCACCTGCACGCCGTCCGGATCGCAGACGAACCAGCTCTCGGCGTTCACCGAGTCGCGATTGGCGGCGGCGATGCCGTCGAGAGCCGACTGGATGGCGGCCCACTTTGCCCGACCCTCCCCGCGGCTGGGCTGCGTGTCCTGCAGGGCCGTGAGAAGATCGGGGTTGCGGGCCTCGTTCTCGAGGATCCGCCACCGCGAATCGATCTGCAGGGCCGCCGTGCTCGCCGCCAGCCGCGCCGCCATGAGGAGCGCCGTCTGCCGGGCCCGATACTCCTCCCCCGCCATCCGCTTGAGGAGGACGGCGGCCGTGCCCGCGGTCAGGAGCAAGAGCACAAGCGCGGCGGCCGCCAGTTGGGCCACGGTGCGATGCCGCCGCGACCAGCGGGCGAGCCGTCGCAGCACGGGCTCGCGGTAGGCGGTCACGGGAAGGTCGGCCAGGTAGTGCTCGACGTCGTGGGCCAGTTCCAACGGCGTCTCGTAGCGGTCGACCGGATCGCGGGCCATCGCCTTCAGGCAGATCGACTCGATCGCCCGCGACACGCCGCGCTTCACCCGCGACGGCGGCTGCACGGCGCCGGCGAGCGCCGTCTCGCGGATCGCGGCCACGTCGCCGTCGAAGGGAGGCTGGCCGGTGAGGATGTGGTAGAGCGTCGCCCCCAGGCCATACACGTCGCTCGCCGCGTTGACGTGCCGGGCGCCGTCGTGCTGCTCGGGGCTCATGTAGGCGGGCGTGCCGGAGATGCCCCGCTTCGCGGCGGGCGTCGAGTCGACGGCGAGCGTGGGCATGACGATGCTCTGCTCACCGCTGGAGCGGGCCTTGTCGTCGCGGTCGATTCGCGCGGCCAGTCCCCAGTCGAGCACGACCACTTCGCCGAACTTCCCGAGCATGATGTTGGCCGGCTTGATGTCGCGGTGGATGACGCCGCGGTCGTGGGCATAGGCGATCGCCTTGCAGGCCAGCGCGAACTGGCCGAGCAGCTCGCTGTAGCGGGCCGATCGCTGCTCAGCCGACTCGCCCCCCCGCCGCCGGTCGTGAAACTCTGCGATCGCCGCCGCCAGCGTGCGGCCGGCGATGAGCCGCATCGCGTAGAACGGCTTACCGTCGGGCGTGGCCCCGGTCACGTAGACCGGCACGATGTTGGGGTGCTCGAGCTGGCTCGTCACCGTGGCCTCGAAGGCGAAGGCCTCGCGACACGCCTCCTGCTCGAGCGCCCAGTCGTTGAGAAACTTCACCGCGAGGCTGCGGCCGGTGGCCCGGTCGCTCGCGGTGTAGACGTCGCCGATGCCGCCGCGGCCGAGCCGACGGTTGACGGCGATCGTGGTCGTCGCGACCACCGTCGGCGGCACGTCGATGTCGCCGGCGGGAGCCGACGAGGCGGAGGGTTCCGTGCGTTCTTCCGACATGAGATGCCTGGGATCGCGGGACGATGCGACAGTCTACCCCGAGCCTGCAGCGGGTGTCGGTGTCGGAGACACCGACCTACGGTGGGCTAGCGGCCGGTGAGGTCGCGGCGGCGCAGGACGAGGCCGGTCGCCACGACGCCGGCGGCGAACATCCCGACGAGCATCTGCAGGGGCAGGCCGGGCGGGGCCCGCCAGCCCTGCCGGGCGAAGAATCGCTCGGCCATGTCGACCTCCCCGTCGGCCACCGGGGCCGCCGCCGGCACGACCGCCCGCTGGCCCAGGCCGCCGAGCTTTTCGAGCGTGTCGTTCATTCGGGCCCGCTCCGCCTCCATGCCCTTCTGGATCTCCTGGAGCTTGTCCTCGACCCGCTGATTGGCCTCCTTGATGCGGCCCTCGATGGCCGCGTTCATCTCGGCGGTCTTCTTTTCGAACTCGGCTTGCGACTCCCGCAGCTTCGCTTCCATCTGCGTCCGCATCTCGGTCGCCTTCCGCTCGGCCTCGGCCTGCATCTGCCGCTGCATGTCGGCCGCCTTGCGTTCGGCGTCGGCCTTGGCCTGCCGCATCTCCCGCTCCGCCTTCGCGGCGGCATCCTCGAGCGCCTCGACGATCCGCTGCCGGCCCGGCAGGATGAACTGCCGGCTGCCCCCGGCCGTGAGCACGATCGGCACGCGGGGGCGGAATACTTCCTCGTCCACGTCGATGTCCGACGGCTCGACCGCGGCGTGGGGCGGCTCGATGGCCGCCGGTGCACCAGGAGGCACTGCTCCGGTCGGGCGCGGAATCCGCAGCCGGGGCCGCGCCAGCGCCTCCGGCACGACGAGGCCCTCGAAGGCCCACCGCGAGGGCATCGCGCTCGCGAGCGGCTGGGTGAACCTCGGCAGGTCGGCCAGCGGCACGAGCACGCCGCCGAGCACGATCATCGGCATGAGCAGCACGGGCAGGATGGCCGTGGCGGCTTCCGTCGTCCGCAGCGTCGCCGATACGACGAGCCCGATCGCGCCGCCGGCGAGCCCCGCGGCGTAGAGCACGAGGAACAGATGCCACCACGGGGCCTGCACGGCGCAGCTCCAGGCCACGATCGCCGCGAGGAGAGCCCCCTGCACCGCGGCGACGACGAGCAACAGCGCCACCTTCGCCCCGAGATACGACACGATCGACAGGCCCACCATCCGCTCACGGCGATAGATCGGCCACTCGGCGACGATCTCGCGGGCCGTGGCCGAGCAGCCGAACCAGATCGCCCCGAGCGCCGTGACGAACAGCATCGTGGCCATGTCGACGCCCGTTTTCGGCCAGGTGTCGGGGGTGGGCTGCATCCGCAGCACCTTCGAGAACACCGCGGCGATGAGCAGGCCGATGAGGGGCGCCTGCAGAAGGAGGACGGCGGTGTTCCAGCGGTCGGCCACCTTCACGGCCAAGCCCCGCTTCACGAGCGTGGCCCACTGCGCGAGCCGCTCGACCGGTCGGGGCTTCGGCCGCGGCCCCGCCCCCGCGCGATCGGCGTGGGTGCCGGCCCGGCCGTCCACCCAGATCGACTTGGCCACCGACCGCTCCCACTGCCGCGCCCAGTCGGCGACGGGCCGCGTGGCGAGCCCGCGCAAGAGCCCATCGGCGGTCGTCGGGGGGGGCGCGCTAGGCGCCGGTGGCTCGAAGAAATGAATCGCATCCGGCCAGGCGCGGCCGAACCAGGCGAGCCGACCGATCTCCCGCGTCGACGTGTCGCGGGCGATCACCACCACGGCGTCGAATTTCCGATAGGCCTCCAGGCTCGGCTGGTGGATCGTGACGAGGATCGTCTTGCCGGCGTCGGCCAGCGACCGCAGCAGGTCGATCACGGAGATCGTGTCGGTGCTCGACAGGCCGGAGGTCGGCTCGTCGAGCACGAGGATCGGCGGATCGGTGAGCAGCTCCATCGCGAGGTTCACCCGCTTCCGCTGGCCACCGCTGATGCCCCGCTTCCGCTGGTCGCCGACGCGGGTGTGCTCGGTGCCCTCGAGGCCCAGTTGGACGAGCACCTGCCGAATGCGGCGGGCGATCTCCGCGTCGGCCATGTCCTGCGGCAGCCGCAGCCGGGCGGCATACCAGAGTGCCTGCCAGACGGTGAGGTCGGCGTGAAGAATGTCGTCCTGTGGCACGTAGCCGATGCGGCCCCGGAAGAGTTCGAAGTGGTCGTGGAGGTCGAGCCCGCCGATCACGATCCGCCCCGCGGCAGGCGCGACCTGGCCGTTGAGCACCGAGAGCAGCGTGCTCTTGCCCGATCCGCTCGGGCCCATGATCGCCACCATCTCGCCCGGCTGGACGACGAGCGACACGCCCTCGAGGAGCCGCCTGCCACCCGCGACCTCGACGGCCACGTTGACCGCCTCGATGCAGTCGGCCGACGTGTCGACCGGCTCGAGCGCCCGGGCGTCGGCCGCGAGCCGGTACCGCTGGTCGCCCACCTGCACGAGCGTACCCGGGCCGATCTCGACCGGCCGCTCGATGCGGAGGCCGTCGACGAACGTGCCCGTCATGCTGCCGAGATCACGGACGATCACGCGGCCGCGGTCCACGGCCACCGACGCGTGGAGCCCCGAGACGAGCGGCCGGTCGAGCGGCACGCTCGCCGAGGCATGACGGCCGAACGTGACGAGGGCCGCATCGTCGAGGTGAATGAGGCCGTCGTCCGGAGGGCGGGGCTGCGTCCGCTCGAGCAGGTCTCGGAGGGCGTGCTCGGGAAGCGCCGCGTCGCCGAAGACGAGCGGATCGTCGAGCTCGATCTTCTCCCGCTGGATCTTCCGCGGCGGCGTGCCCACGAAGGTGCCGTTGCGGCTGCCGAGATCCTCGATCCACATCCCGTCGGGACCGACGACGATCCGCGCGTGGCGGGCCGACACGCTCGGCTGGCGGATCACGAGGTCGTTCTCGGCGGCGCGGCCAATGAGGACGATCCGGGTCGCGCCGGGGTCGCGTCTGGGAGTCCGTGCCTGCGTCGCCATCGTGATTCCATGGTCGGCCATCCGGCGGCCATCCGGCCCGCCCGACCGTCAAGGCTACGTCGCATCCGCACAACCGGCAAAAAACCGGCCCGTCAGCGGGCGGGGCGGAGGGCCTCGAGGCGGGCGGCGAGGAGCCGGCTCTTCGGCTCCCGGTCGACCCGGGGATCGTCGCCGAGGGCCCGCAGGAGCCGGTCGAGCCGCTCGCTCACAGTGTGCTCGAGGTTCAAGAGCACGTGCACGGCCCCGGCGAGCTCGCACCTGCCGCCCGGCAGGTCACCGAGCGGCTCCTCCCGCACTTCGTAGCCGAGATCGGTCGCCAGTTGCCGGGCTTCCTCGAGCAGGCCGAGCGTGTCGCTCATGATCGCCTCACCGCCACCTCACCGCGACCATCCCGAAGGCAGCCCGCGTTCCTCGCGCCGCTTGTCGATGGCGCGGCGGTATTCGACATAGCGAGCCCGCTGCTCGGGTGTCGTTCGGTCGATCATGCCCTTCCGCCACCGGTTGCCGTCTTCCTGGGTGCCGCTCCGGGGCGGCCCGCCGCGCGGAGGTTCGGCATTCCCGCCCGCTCCGCTCGCCGCCCCGCCTGCCCCGACGGCGTTCATGGCTGCCCGTCCGACCTCGAACGCCTTCCGCATCATCTCTTCCTGGTCGATCTGCCGGTCGAGCACGGCGGTGCGCTGGGCCGGCGGGGCATTGAGATACTCGTCGATGCGGGCTCGGAACGCGGAACGAAACACGTTGCCCCCCGACCGCTCGACCTCGGGCCGAAGATGCTCGGGCAATGCCTCGATCTTCCCGCGAATCTCCGTCATCGCCGTAAAGGCCTCGGTGGCCTCCGCGACCGTCCGCGGTCCACCAGTGGCCGCATACTTCTGCCGGGCTTCCTCCTGCATGGCCACAATCTCCTGCACCCGCGGATCGGTGCCGAACCGCAGCCAGCCGAGGAGCCAGGCGATCAGGACGAGCGCCAGGGCGAGCCCGGCCACGATGGCCGCCCAGCGGCCGACACCCCCCGACGACTCTCCTGCCGTGGGCTTGGCCCGAGACCGTCCGGAACGCATCGATGCCGTGCTCATCATGTCACCTCGTCAGGAACGCCAGCGGTTGGAACGTGTCAGAGATTGTCGACGTGGCCGTCGAAGTACAGGAAATTCCGCGCGCCCTCGGGAGGCTGCCAATTGTCATCGGTCCATTTGGGGTCATCGTCGGGCGCTGGCCCAAATATCGCCGTGTACCCCGTCGCATGAAATGCCCAGAATTCATAGAGCACCCACAGCTTCGACGACGCCAATGGATTGCCACTCCGCCGCGACGTGAGCGCCTGCTCCCGCGTCTTGTTGGCTAACCGAAGTCCCGGATATTCGTAGCTCGTCCCCTCGTACGGCACGTTCTCATATTCCTTAGGACGCTCGGCCGTGGGTATCGCGAGCAGCTTGGCCCGGATCTCCTCGGCCTTGGTGCCGGTCCTCACGAAATACCCCGTGTCCGATGGGCAGCGAAAGACCTCCCGGTTGTTTTCCGTGAAGGGCCCAAGCACCGCGGCGATGCTCGGCTTGATCGGACGAGTCGGGGTCCAGAAGTCGAGTTCCTGGCTCGGCACGATCGCGGCATCTGGAAACTTGCCCTTCTGCCCCCCGCCGGTCTTGCGGTCGAGGTAGAGCTGAAGCGCGAGCCCGATCTGCCTGAGGTTCGACTTGCAGGTCGTCCGCCGGGCGGCCTCCCGCACCGACTGGACGGCCGGCAGGAGCATTCCGATGAGCAGGCCGATGATGGCGATCACGACGAGCAGTTCGACGAGGGTGATTGCCCGCCGGTCCTCGGTCGCCTCACCACGCCAGATTCTCAAAGCCACGCCGCGCACGGAAATCCTTCCGGTCTGTGGGAATTGAACGGTCGAGGAGCCGAAACGGCTCGGACCCTTGATTCTACAGCGGCCAGCGCGGGGGCGACGATACCGCCGAAGAGACGCAAGTCTCGACGGGGACGCTACTTTCGTGCGCCCGACGGGGAAGAGCCCCGCGGTGGGCGGGAACGGATCGTCCGGATTTCGCCCGGGCAGGACGACGGACACGCGGAAAACGATGCACGACGCGATGCCATCCGCGGCCGGTCCAGACCCGTGGGCACGCCGGGCCCATGAGATGCAGGCCCGGCATGCCGCCGAGATCGCCGCCCTGAGGGCCGAGCTGCTCGAAGCCCGCAAACTCGCCGCCCTCGGTGAACTCCTCGGGACCACCACCCATGAGTTCAACAACGCACTCACCACGATCCTCAACTACGCCCGGCTCGGCCTCCGGCACCGCGACCAGCCCACCCGCGACAAAGCCCTCGAGCGGATTCTCTCCGCCGGCACGCGGGCCGCGAAGATCACGGCGAGCGTCCTGTCGATGGCCCGCAACCGCTCGACTCGGTTCGAGCCGGTGGACCTCGTCCTCCTCGTCGAGGACGTGCTCGTGCTGCTCGAACGGGAGATGATGAAATACCGGGTGCAGGTGGAGCGGGAGTTCGCGCCCGTGCCCCGGGTGTCGGCCAATCCCGGACAGCTGCAGCAGGTGCTGCTCAACCTCCTCGTCAACGCCCGCCAGGCGATGCCCGAGGGGGGCCGGCTCATCCTCCGGCTCGCGCACGACGAGATCACGGGCCTCGTGGATCTCACGGTTCGCGACACCGGCTGCGGGATGCCGCCGGACGTCATGCGGCGGATCTTCGAGCCCCGCTTCACGACCAAGACGGGGCCCGACGCGACCGGCAAGGGGGGCACGGGCCTCGGCCTGTCGACCTGCCGCGAGATCGTGGAGGCCCACCGCGGCCGCATTCGGGTGGAGAGCGCCCCGGGCCGGGGCACGGCGATCACGATCCGCCTGCCGATGCTGCAAGCGGCGACCGCCCGGGGTGCGTGAGGAACG
>Ga0114946_10000618_pt1 | contig 23920 bp, 14 predicted proteins | sample WalLakDeSediment_FD_88676 | JGI IMG/M metagenome (GOLD analysis project Ga0114946, IMG submission 88676) | Lake sediment microbial communities from Walker lake, Nevada to study Microbial Dark Matter (Phase II) - Walker Lake 11/02/13 Deep Sediment | ecosystem: Environmental > Aquatic >... | reverse complement strand
GATTCTGAAGCTATCGATGGCCAACAAGCAACGAGACTGGTTTTTGGGGTTATGGGAGGGCTACAAGACGCTGACCTTTCCGCATCCAGTACCTGTCTGAATCTCTAATGACAATTCTGGGATAAAACAACATCGGCGAGCTTGCCGTAGTCGCGTCGCCCGATGACCGTAGTGGTCGAACATGCTCGTTTCATTCTGTGCTTGATGTGAGCGTTGATGTCTCTACCGCAGCGCCTGACCAAACCCGCGAAGAGAATTGCACACCAGTGGGAGCGCTGTGGAAGATTCAGTTTAGGGTGCATCACTGATGCACAATCACCTTGCACGCAGTTCGAAGAATAACCGATGCAAGTATCGAATCAGCAAGTGTATGCACGAATCACGTGCACGTACGCGCATGCTGTTCACCGGAAACAACTGATGAGATGTAATGAATAGAAAAACCCCTGCCGCAATGCAGGGGTTTGGTATGTAAGAACCTCGTGGGATAGCTAGTGTGGTAACCTGAATCTATCGAACAAGGCAGCGAGAGGCCGGAACACATGCATGAGAACAGTCGACAGATGCAGATGCGCATGCTTTGATTCATGGGCTGCCCAAGTGACTTCGTGCTGCCGCGATGAAAATTTGTTGACGCGTGCTTCTGTTATCATCTGTTGTCCTATCATGTGTGCCTCCTTCTTTGAAAATCTAAGGAACTCAGGTACTAATACTATTGCAAGAATCGGGCCAAAACGAAATCTTTGAATACGGGCTGTTTTCAAACATACGCATACATTAATCGTGAAGATGAGTGACGGTTAGTGAATAATTTTCACTATATGATTGAGGAAAGCTCAATAATTGGACTCATCCTTCCATAGAACAATGCGCCAAGCTTCGGAACTCGCTGCTCGTTTACAATCCAGACGTGCCCTGCCGTCCACACGAATGACATCGCCCGGGTTGAATGTCACCGTCAAATTGAAGCTTCGAGTGACGCTTGCGTGCAGAGAATCACCAGAAAGCCCGACGATGTTGTTCCAAATCAGATTCAGATTGCTGGCATTTCTGAATAATTGCCAAGTGATGCGCATTTCTTCATCGCGTCCCCAGCTTTCGTCGATACGTTTGTCGTAGTCACGATATGTGAACACGAAATCGCTTGCCAGCAGACCTCCGTATATCGTCGTGTCCTTGAACGTGTAAGCGTAGCGAAAATTCTGGAACACTCCCTCGATATCTAATTGATCCGAAATGAGATTGTCCGAATAGGACAAGCTTTCTTCCAGCGCCGGAGCGAAGGGATTGCATGCGGGCATGACGAGCAACGCAAACAACAACGTCAATTTGCAAATCGGCCTTTCCATTCGCTCCAACTCGTCCGATCGGTGGCAGGTATATCTATCCAACGCGTTATGCTCCAAATGGAAGAGCGATCCATGTGCAAAATGAATTGTACTGAACCATGTGCGTTTTCATCGACTCCTCCCAGTCCGTGACGAAACACAATATCGTACCGTCCTTCATAAATCGCCGAATCGCCTGTGATAATGGAAAAAGAACCGTCAAGCTGTAGGCTTGAGGGCGCAGTACCGGAAAACGCTTTCAATGCTGAAAAGTATGATCGCTCCGATTGCAGCGACCAGGAAGAGAATGTGGAAGCATAACGTCCTGCGGCGCCAGCCGTGGGGATGAATTGAAACCGCTGCGTGGAGTTCAATGTATCGACCAGACAGCGAATGTAATTCTCGGTGTTCTTCTCGGTAACTGCATGTTCGAGATTTGCAATGACGAGATCCGGTGATGTCGGAGGAACGAAATTCGCACTCCCTACCGTCGGAGGTTGGGCTTCTCTGGTTTCGAACAAGCCACATGCGGTCGCGAGAAGAAGCGACGACAGTAGAATGAAAGCATGGTATCGTATACGGGGCGGCATAAAAGTTACCTGGCACGGGCGAACATAAGACAACGGGGCGAATCCGCATCGAATGGTGCTCCGCTGTAATCGCCGAACACCACTTCGAGTTCAAAATCATGCCCTTGAAACATACGACGAAAATCATCCAGTGTAAATAGTCGGACGGACTCGATGAATTCGCGAATGCGCCCATGCTGCTGAACCGTGATTCGCTTCAGGACGCGACCGTTCTCTATATGACGATGTTGTATCACGGTCCCACCATCTATTCGTTGTTCTGTTCGCGGCACGAGCGTCTGAATCACATGTTCGGCGTTGAGGAAATCAAGCATGTACCAAGCTCCCGCATTGAGACTGGAGCGCACTTCTCCTATCACGGCAGCATTCTCGCTGTCATCGCGGAAATAGCCGAAAGCGGTGAACAATTGTACAACAGCATCGAGTTGTACCAATGGCAGCGAGCGCATGTCCGCCCGAAGCAACAACGAGGATTTCGCGAATTTGCGGGTTTTCCTCCTCGCTACAGACAGGAGAGTTGGGGAAAGGTCTACTGCAACGACGCGATATCCCCGCCGAGCCAATTCGAATGCATGTCTTCCGGTTCCGCAAGCCAGGTCGAGGATGATCGATTGCTCGGGTAACGTTGCAACGCGCTGAAAAAGATCGATTACAACGCGTGCCTCATCCTTGTCGCGATGCGCGTACAAGATACCGTACAACTCGTCGGCGAACCACTGGCGATACCACGTCATGTATCATTCCCGAAGATCACAGTACAATCCGACCTTCGAATGCCCGTGATATCGTAGCGGAGTCGGAAAACTCCAAATCGCTCCCCATCGGAAGTCCGCGAGCGATTCGTGTGACCCGCAGACCGAGCGGTTTGAGAAGTCTTGAAAGGTACAGCGTAGTGGCTTCGCCTTCCACATTGGGATTCATCGCCAAAATGACTTCCTCGATTTCGTCGCGGGAGCGTTCGAGCAGTTCGCGTATACGCAGGTCTTCTGGTCCGATTCCTGCAAGTGGCGACAGACTCCCACCGAGGACGTGGTACAGGCCCCGAAATTCGTTGGTTCGCTCGATTGCGAACACATCGTTGGATTCCTCGACCACGCAGATCATGCGACGATCACGCTTCGGACTCCGGCAAATGACGCATGGATCCTCCTCGGTAATATTGCAGCAGATTGAACACGAACGGATCTTGTCTTTGACATCGATAAGCGCCTGGGCGAGGCTTTCAACCTCCTGCTGCGATAGCGACAAGACATGTAGCGCAAGGCGCTGTGCCGTCTTGCGTCCGATACCGGGAAGTCGGGAGAATTCCGATATGAGAGCGTCAAGGGCGGGCGATGTGGACAGCATGACGATCAGACACCAAAATTACCGAGATCCAGACCGGGAATGTTCGGAAGCATGCCCGAGGTCACTTTACTCATTTCTTCCCGCGCCATTTTCTGGCTCTGATCTATCGCCTTGTTGACAGCCGAAAGAATCAGATCTTCGAGTAATTCGATATCGTCGGGAGACACGACGCTTTTCTCGATGGAAATTTTTCGTATTTCCTGCTTGCCGTTTATGGTTACTCGTACCATACCGCCGCCGACTTCCGCAGTGCTTTCAAGTTCCAGAAGTTTCTGTTGCGTTTCATTCACTCGTTGTTGCAATTCCTGCACCTTGCCGAGCATTTCCTGCATATTGAACGTCATGATTCTCCTGTTGCGATGCTAGTTGTTTAATTCGAAAATCTATGATGGCATGCTTCGTGATCGCGCGTTGCCGGCGATCATGAGCCTGCTATGGTAATGCGCAGCTCGAGCCCGCCCTCGTGAATGGTCGTACCAGGAATGCGCGAACCTGCTTCCGCGTCGGGCTTCGTTCGCTGGTAGCGGTAGAAAATCGAAGACTGCACGCGCTGACTGATCGAATATCGTACCCGCGGTTCTATGGTGATGCGGGTCGTACCTTCTCTCGGCTGTCCACCGCTTCCGAGATCCGTAATCCCGTAAATGCGTGACGCGGTTTTGTTGTAGCTGAATGCGAGATTGAAATTGATGTCGTTTTTCAGCGAAAGGCCGAACAACGGCAATTCGAAACCGCTTTTCTTGAATTCCGCTGTCATTGTGATCTCGTCGATGTCTTCCTGCGTGATGTTGCTCGATGAGGAATTCAGGTTGAATGTACCCTTCTTTCCCCAGCGAGTGGTGATGCTCATGTCGCCGCCCCAAATCTGATTAAAACCCAATTGAACTCCGATCAAGGGTTGGAAATTGTATCCGACCTGTTGAGTTTCCGTAAGACGCATACCGTCGTCCTGGTTATTTCTGTACGACATCGCCATGTTGGACGTATATCTGTGTTCGAGCGAGATTCTGTCTGCGAGGCTTTCCAGAAGACTCCATTTCTCAAGACCGTCCCATCTCAACCCCCAGTTGACTCTGGGCAAGAAACCACCCAGAAACGACGAAAGCCACGGGATCGCCTCGAATCCTTGTTCGAAGGCTTCCGCGAGCTTCTCCGATTCGGTGCGAAAGTCGTTCGGGTTGTTGAGCAATTCCTGCAAACGTTCGTTGACGGAATTCATGTTCGTGTTGAAGAAACTGAACATCAGAAAGTCGGGAAAGGCAAGAAATGAGCGATCCAGTCTGCCTGTGGACACTAGGTTCGTAATGGTTTGTTCTCCGAATTCGTTCGTCCTGATCTGATAGTTTTTATTGATGGACCAACGCACGTCCCAGTTCAAATCCAGTCTTGCGCCAGTCCAAAGAGGTCGGTTGGTTTTGATGGAAAATGTGTTGGACTGCGCATAGTTGTCGGCGAAGGTTCCGTTGGGATTTGCTGCACGCAAACCGCGACGGTAGTTTTCGATTCCTATGAAAGGGAAACCACTCTTGAATGCGATTCTCCCGGATGACGGATTCGGATCGCTGACCAAACCGAGTTGGTACAATCTGGATGGACCGAGATCCGGATTCGGAGGGTTGCCGAAGGGCGTACTTGTCCAGAATGTGGAAAAGCCGGTCTCGCTTCGGACACCGCCTACCTGACTGCTATTGTTCTGGGAGAAGGTGAATGCAACATTGTCGTAGTCGAGGAATGGAATTTTTATACCATAGTACAAAAGATCAGTGAATGTCGTGAGAACGCCCTTCAGCGGGTTGTAGCCTTCGGACGTTGCTTCCCCGTCCTCCGCAATAGGTTGAATCTCGTCTTTCAACAGACCGATGATGCGCTTGCGTGACATTTGCAACTCTTCGTTCAATTTCACGACTTTCTCGACATCGACTTGTTCACGGGCGGAACGTTTGAGTTCACGCATTTCTTGTTCCCTGTGGATGTCGTCGCGAAATCGCTCGATCTCAGCGAGATATTTCTCCGGATCCTTTTGCTCCAACAATTCGACAAGTGCGTGCAGCGGCATGCGTTCGTAGTCCGGACCTTCCTCGCCGTCCGAAACATCTTGAGGTTCCGGAGTGGGAACGCTCCGTCTGCTGGGGAGCGGTTTGCGGTCGGGTGTCGGGGCGGCTGATCCGGTACGCTTGTCGAACAGCGGATCGAATATCTGCTTGAGCTTCACATTCAGTTGCGTGTTAATAGTCGCGTTGTAATTCGCCGTCCGTCCCTGATCGGCTTGCTGAATGTTCTGCTGCCAACCGTAAGACACGGAGTAGCCCGCACTGAGATCCAAATTTCTATCGAGATTGAAAATGGGTGGAATGGAAGGACGGCTTTGCAGGGACAACTGTTGTTGATATGTCGTCGGTGTTCCGAAATTCAAATGTCCCCTACCGAAAAAGATGTCGCGGAAAATCAACGAACTCTGCCGCTGTGTCACTATCGGTAGACCGAAGTCGTCCAGGACGGCGTTTCCTTCGTTGTCGAACAGTTGCTCGGTTTCGAGTCCGAGTAATGACGTGCGAATATTGGCACCGAGACTTCCGTTGATATTGAGGAGACTTCCTTCGGAAAGTGTGAATGCGAAGTTGAATGATCGCGAATGGAGAAAGGATCGTGTGTAAGGGCGATAGCGGAGCGGGAAGCGTTCCACTTCTTCGATGCGCGTGCGTTCCAGTGTGGCGTCCGTCGATATTCGGGATGGGAGGAAGTACCATTTCGCATTCCTGTAGAAATCCAGAAGGAACACGTCGGCGAACAGTTTCTTGAACGGCTGAATGTAGGACTCGCGACCAAAGTCGTAGCCGTACCCTATCCTCGAATGCCATTGCCAGTTCCTCCTGGATTGGAAGACGGGATCGCGATATCGCGTGATGGAGTAATTGTAACTCATCTCGAGTCTGTTGATCACGTCCCTGACGAGCCAGCTTTCGCCGGGTGCTTTCAGTCGTACAGTCGGGATAGCCCAACTGTCACGAATTTCAAGGGTCTGCGTCGCGACACGTGCATTTCGGACCTCTAGGTCGATTTCGCGCTGCGACTTGCCTTCACGACTCAATTTGTCTGCCAATCCGGAGATGGACGCTTCCACTTCGACGTCCGGCTGCCCGGGCAGCAACAGAGGCTTCCGAAGATTTTCCGCATGGGAGTACGTCACGCGCGCTTGCGTACCACGCCAGGCCTCTGGAAACACTTTGTCGACATTCAACGTCGTATTGACGTTCCAAGAGGTGACCCATGCCCTCGAAGCACTGAAACGATCCGAGAGCCCATGGAAATACGGATCGCTGTGCGTAATACTGGCACTGATGTCCGCGATGTCCGCGAGTCGAAGGTTCAGTGAGGCGTTGTATGCGAATCCGTTCTGCTTGTTGGGTTGGACGACGCGCAATTCGTTGATCCAGACGCGTCCGGTGATGTGTACGTCGTCCCTGTTTCGTATGCCTACTGAAATGAACTGGACGCGGACAATATCCGGATGTCCGCGCACCCAGAAGAATGCATTGGGTTTGTTGCGCAACGGGAAATCGCTGTAAGAAGAGGATTCGTCGATCAACGCCTTGAGCGCTGTCAGTTCCGAAAAATCAATGGCGATTTCGTTATCGTTGTCCCAGCCCGGGTATATCGGTGCTCGGTATTCGTAGTAATTCGCTGTATCGATGCCGAAGCGCATGACGATTTCGTAATTGCGGCCTTGGAGGTCGCGATCACCATGGACGTACATTTTCAATTGCCGGTAATTGAACAGATCGATTCCCGTCCCGGGGAACAATCTGTATGTTTCGCGAATCGTGTCCGGTGGAAGTTCGCGGAAATCGAGCGAGAGGGATTGCTCGTTGCCGAAAATTTGCTGATCGGGTCTCGTGCGGTCGCGTGGACGTATGACGCCAGGCGGCACTTCGTACTCTGGATTGTCTTCCACACTGACAACGGACACGGCGAACAGCGGGTCGTTCCGCAACCGTTCGTACCACTGGTTTCCAACCAAACTGAATTCGGCGATGCGCACATTAATCGGAGTATCGGGATCTGTGGTTTCCGCGTCGGTCAAAATGACTCGGAGAAATTCCACATTGTCGAGTGACGGAATGCCGATTTGATCATCCGGATTGTTGAGCGGTATACGGAATTGATACCAATCGTTGTGCCCGCCACCAACGACGTACGGATTGCGAAGCGCTGGATCGGGGTGGTTGAATCTCGATGGATCGAGATCGATTTCATAGCGGAAGAAGTCATTCGCCAAGTCCAGAATGCCGTTGTTGTTCAGATCCTCGGTATCCGGAAACACTCCCGCCGGGTCACCGGTGATGTCGTCTCCGTTCCCTTCCGTGCCGTTGAAGCGCGTCCAGTCGTTCGGATCGTAGAAGAAGTTGTCGCCGCTCGGGTCATCGAAGGGAATGAGTCCCAGCGCGATTTCTTCGGCGTATTTTTCCCGCTCCTGCTCATCTGTAAGCATGTCGAGCCCCACGTCCTCGCCAGGATTGAGAATTCCGTTGCGTATGGAGCCGGGCAAGACGTCATCTTCGGAATTGAGCTTCCCGTCGGGTATCACGTCTTCGGAGATTTTTCCGAGATCGACGATCATTGTCCCCCCTGTGCCGTTTTCCACCTTCATCCATAATTCGATATAGTTGAAATTCCCATCCACAAGATTGGAGGCGTTGGACGGCAGCAGTCGCATAATACCGGCCCAGTTGCGGCGTTGCACTCCGAGGTCAGGGCGGTAGTTGAATGGACCCCGGCGTTGCGGATAGTAGTCGAGGTCAAGGACGGTAACGCGTTGATCCTCTCTTGCGACACTTTTCTCGGGCCAAATGTCATCAACGCGAACGGTCTTCGCCGACAAGGCAGTGATCGGGATGTTGTACCAATTGAGCATCGCGCGACTCAGGTTCATGATGCTGTCGTTCGGCGAGAAATTCGAAGGCAAGCGTGGCGGCACCGAGGCGAGTCTCCAGACGGAGTAGGCTGTTTGCAGTGGAATGAAAATCCGCGACCCCTCGAAGTCGTCCAGATAGGCTATGCTTTCACCATCGTCGGATGGAATAGTGCTGGTCTTGGTGTTGGAATTCGGCATTATCATCGCGCCTTCGCCTTGTAGCGTAAGCGTCGATTGTTCTTTCGTAGAGAGGAAGGGCAGGGTGTTGAGTGCTTCGGTCAACACAGGGAGGTCGAGCGTCGTCTTCGCGTCGATACCGAACATGCTGTTGTTGATCGGTTCCTCACCAATGCGTACTTTGTCGCTCAATGTCTTTTGGTTGAGGCTCATGTATGTAAAGCCGAAGTACGTGTCCCTGTCGATCTCGACTTCGCCGCGCGCGCCGACAAGGGTTTTCGAAGCGAACGAGAAGAGGTCCTGCTTTTCGAAATCGATCTCGAGTTGCGCATCCCCCATCAATGCTTCCTGTTTGAGAATCTGGACGGACCCCACTTGTTCGTTGACCGTATAGTCAACCCCCGGTGTGAGAGGCGAGCCGTTGAGAAACACGCGTACTGAACCGGGAACAATGTTGAAACCAAGATTGTAGATGGCCGAGCTGCTTCCGCGCGTGGTGCCGACGATGAGAATCTTGTCCTGAGAACTCTGGCGTGCCTGTGTTTTCGTCTGTGTGTAGACGTCTGGAAAGAGAAAGGGTTCGATTCTCGATTCAGGCTGATTGGGGAGCAGATATCCGAACATCTTCTTCAACCCATCATTCCAAGGCTCCAGGGTTGGGAAGATGATTTCACCACGGGCGGTGTTGACCGTCAGGCCAGGAAGGAAGTCGATTTTTCCGTCGGGATAACCACCATGATCATCCGTATTGTCAAGCCCGAACATACGAATGAGTTGCGAACTGATGTCGGGAAGCACTTCTTGATCCGGCTGTCCGCCGCTACGGTACACGATCTTGAAGTTCGCGATATCTTCGGGCTTCAGGTTGCGTGTATTCAACGAATAGATACTCCGAACCTTGAGCTTCCACGCTTTTTCGAAGGACGGGCTAAGGTTGCGGGGTTTGACAAGTTTGAGCACCAATCGAGATGGGATGTCGATGCCGTTTTCATCCTTGTATGTCCGCAATCTCGGATCGCCCGCAAAGGTACCGTAGATGAGATCGTCCGCATTGGATTCCGTCGGTCCCTCGATACGGTACCCCACGGCAATGACTTGATCTTCCTGTATATGCTGCTGAAGCGAGATGATGCCGGTCACGAGATTGACGGTGTAATCCACGTCGCGAACGAGGCGCTTGAACTTCCCGGCTTCGATTTCTCCCGACTTCGGCTCGACGCGTTGATTGGGATCGAGAAATTGTTGATAGCTTGTCGGAAACGCCGGTGCCGAAGGGTTGTACGGTTCGAGGTTGTCGATAAACGCAATGGCATCCCGCTCTTCGGGGTCGGTTATCACGCCGGCGGTGGCAGGACGAGAAAGCCAGACCTCGATTTCTTTTATCGTGATGTCGTTGCGCAAGATAACCGGCCCGTTCGTGCCGTGTGAGAAGCGGTAGTTGTAGTACGATTCGTATTGATTCCGGCCTTCATTATCGCTGTCGCGGTACGCGGCATCGACGAAGAAGTAATTGTCAGCGTATTCATACGCACGCCGCTCGAACATTTGTTCTTGCGCACCTCCGCTGATGGCCAGCCGCGAGGATTCTCCTTTTTTCTGTGATGCGATGGTTGCCAGACGCAGTGGCCCCAGTTGGAATTCCGCTTTCAATCCGAACAGTGCACCGCTGCCCTGAATCAACGTCGAGGGGGTTTGCAACGACACATTTCCGGCTTCCACACTCTGCACGATTTCGTCTTCGTACCCGGTGTACTTGATCTTGAGTTGATTTTCGTAATCGAAGGTTCGTTCGGTGCTCCAATCGGCACGGATGCTGAGTTTGTCGCCGACCATGCCGTTGACGTTGATTTGCACTTGTTGCCTGAAGTTGGGCGAGAATTGCGTCGGCCGCAGAAACACCGATTGTTGATCCGAGGACTCGATACGAAACCCCGCGCTGATATCGATTGCACCGTTGATGCGTATGCTGATACGGCTACGGTCGCCGAAAATGCTCATCAATGGATTCGGCGCGATAGGAATATCGATTTCCGTGATGTTTCGGAGCAGAGCCTCGAGTCTGTCTTCTTCATCGAGCGTGTAGCGTCCTGCTTCTTCCGCTGTGCGCCGGTCACGTTCGTAGTTGTAGCGTGCCTGAATATAATCGGCCAAGGGCATGCGGACGGGAATTCGAACGTCGTGGCCGTTGACGACTTCGCGGATGAGCACTTCGTCGCGAGCGGTATCAACTGTTACGATGCGTTGAATGACATTCGACGTCAGGTAGAGAGGTGATACTCGATCGGGAATCGGTCGCGCCAGCGGAGATGCACGTCTGCGTTGGGGAAGGAATCTCGTTCGGGCAGTGCTGTCCGCCGGGGGAATCTCGAGTTCGCCTTGGGGTGATGGCAATGACGCTGCGAAAGCCGCGAGGTCGAGGTCCGTATCGAAGAGAACGTCGCGATCTGTTTCCGCGTGTTCGATGGTGTTCGCTGATAGGGCGAACAGTTCGTCGAGAGCGAAGGAAGGATACGAAGATACTTCTTCCGACACCATCCCCGCGCCATCAAGCTCCATAAAGTCGAGCGGCAACTCGGGTGTGGGAGGGACGGCGGTAGATTCGAGCGCAGCGAGTATTTCGGCATTCCATTCCATCGCGGTTTCGATGGTGATGCGCGACATGGTTGTCGCAGGATGTGTCGTTGCGCCGAGAAACAGCAACAATGACGTAGCCGATAAGCCAATCAACGCACCATAATACCTCGCACGCGCGAACATTCGCGGACCAGGACCCGGCATCTGGGTTGTAGCTCTCATACGTTTCGGTGTGACAATCAAACGCTCTTGCCGTTTGCAAGTGAGACCTGAACTTACGCAGTATCGATCAGTCCGATAACGACCTTTGAGCTGTGAGACGACGGTGGCAGGGTGCGAAGTAGTTGAATGGCATGGTTTCCAGTCAATGGATGGATCATGAAGTGAACATTAAATGTACGAATCTTGCTGAACATTTTGCAAGAAGCATGCTCGCGTTTTGGAAATCGTTATATTCGTGAACCGCGCCGGTATTGAACCGCATTCACATACCATGCATGTTAGCACACGCGCGCAAGGAAAACAATGGAAAACTTCATGCGCCGAATAGAGCGCGTACAGAAGACACGATGAAACTCTGGCGATACATTCTGCGTGCACATTACGGACCGTTCGTACTCTCGAACGCCATCATCGTTTTTCTCTTTCTCCTGCAGTTTCTCATGAAGCGGGCAGGAGATCTTGTCGGGAAAGGATTGAGCACATGGGTGATACTCGAACTGATCTCGTTGAATCTGGCATGGATGCTTGTGTTATCCGTACCGATGTCGGTGTTAGTCGCTACACTCATGGCGTTCGGGAAGCTGTCCGCCGATAATGAGATCACCATCATGCGTGCGAGCGGAATGAGCCTGTACCGTATGATGGTTCCGGTGTTCTTCATGGGTTCGCTCGTCACCGTCGCTCTGATCTGGTTCAACAATTCAGTGCTTCCGGAAGCCAATATCCGCTTGCAGACCTTGATGACTGACATTGTTCGTATCAAACCAACGCTGTCGATTCAGGCGGGGGTTTTCACGGCGGAAGAGGAGTTGCCGAATTACCGTATCCTGGTAAGAAGAACATTCGAGAAGAGCAATGATCTTGAAGGTGTGACGATATACGACATGTCGGACCCGGATCACGCCGTTGTGGTGACGGCGGTTCGAGGCGTCGTGAGTTTTTCTCCGGACTACACGAATATCGTGATGGACCTTAGTGACGGAGAAATTCACGAAGTGGACAACAAGACCTTCAATCGCTACAGACGATTGCGTTTTGACAGACACAGGGTGGCTATTCCTGCAAGCGGATTCGGTTTTCATAGAACGGATGCATCGACGATGCGCCGCGATGATAGGACGATGAGTTCCGCGATGATGCAAGCTATCGTCGACAGCATACGGTTGAGACAAGCTGTGAGAATCACCGCATTCGAAGAACGGATGGCAACACATCTGCGTCAGTATTTCGAGGGTGCGCCCAAGTATTCCGCTGCCGCCCCTGCACGAGAGCGCATCGCATTCGCCGAGGATACAACGCGTTTCGTTCCACTTGCGTTGCGCACCGAGGGTGATTCCGTCGGTGCTGTTTGGCGGGCGTTGACGGATGCTCGCCAGTTGCAGGCCGAAGCCATGGCCGATGCGAGCGCGATCGATTTCGACGAGCGGCAGATGGACCGCTTCCGAGTGGAGATATACAAGAAATACTCGATTCCCTTCGCATGCATTGTTTTTCTGCTGATCGGAGTTCCGCTCGGGAGCATAGCGCGACGAGGTGGATTCGGCATGGGGGCGGGGTTGAGTTTGGGATTTTTTCTTTTCTACTGGGCCTGCTTGATCGGGGGTGAGAAATTGGCGGACAGAGGGGTGCTGACTCCGTTCTGGGGAATGTGGATGGCGAATTACGTTCTCGGATCGATAGGTGTTCTGATGACACTTCGTACTGCGAGGGAAAGCGTCATGATCGATTGGTCCGCATTGAGTCGCTTCGTGCCGAAACGATTTCGGCAGTGGCATGGAGAGCACGAAACGCAGTCCCGGAGCGTGTAGATGGGAAGGCTCGATCGCTACGTGGCATGGCAGTTTTTGAAAACGATTGGTTTCGCTATCCTCGCTTTCGGTTTCATTTTCATTCTGGTGGACATGATAGAGAATCTGGACAACTTCATCGACCAGAATGTCGAACCCCCTGTGATTGCGTTGTACTATGTGTATTTTCTCCCGAAAATATTCAGTTTGATGGTCCCGGTCGCCATGTTGCTTTCGGTGTTGTTCGTTGTTGGCCGTCTGAGCAACAACAACGAGATGACCATCATCAAATGCGCGGGTCGTAGCCTTTACCGTTTCATGATTCCACTGCTGTGTATAGGCCTTGCCATCAGCCTTGTCATGCTTGCTTTCGATGGGTGGCTGGTTCCTCAAATCAATGCCGCACGATTGAATCTTGAGCGCGAACATTTGAAAAAGCATTTGCACATGGGCGGTCGATACAACATGTTTTTTCAGGATCGGAATAATCGCATCGTGTCGGTGGAATATTACGACCAAACCAGTACGACGGCTCGCAGGGTGAAGGTACAACAGTTCGACGAACAGGATCAGACGAGGATGGTGCAACGTATCGACGCGGAGCGCATGGAATGGCGCGAAGCAGGGCGTGAATGGGTGTTGTTCAATGGCGTCAGGAGAACGTTCTCGGTGGATACGACTGTGCCGATTCACTTGCGTGAACATGTGGAATCGATCGATAGCATAGCACTAGGTGCTTTGGTGCTGACGCCGGACATCATACTGCGCATGCAACAGAAGCCAGAGGAGTTGGCCATCGACGATTTTCGCGATTACATAGAGCGTCAGCGTCTTGCAGGTAGTGATATCGCTCGTCTTCTCGTCGATTATCATGGAAAGATAGCATTTCCCTTCGCATCGCTCGTCGTGATCTTCTTCGGGGTTCCATTCGCGTCGATCAAGCGTCGCAGCGGACTCTCGGTGCAGTTCGGCGTCAGCATACTGATGCTGTTCGTGTACATGGTCAGTCAAAAACTCAGTCAGATATTCGGATATAACGGAAACATAGATCCGATACTTGCCGCATGGATGCCGAATTTGTTGTTTTTCGTTTCCGGCTTGGCGATCATGATGCGTGTACAGAAATAACCTTGAATTTTATAGAGGCATTGTCGAACTTATCTGACTATTGTCTGCGATGCAGCAGACAGAGCGCGAGATCGGAAACATGACACGTACAATAACAATCGCACGAGATTTCCATTGGGAGATGGGGCACAGACTCCCGTTTCACGAACATGGTTGCGCGAACATTCATGGACATTCCTACAAACTTCGAGTGGAGCTTGAGGGGACTTGCGACGAGCACGGAATGTTGATGGATTACGGGGAAATGAAGCTCTTGGTCATGCCAATCATCGATCAGTTGGACCACTGTTTTCTCTGCGACGAGGGAGACGCTCTCATGCGGAACTTCCTCGCATCGACGCAAATGAAGTACAAGATTGTTCCGTTTCCATCGACTGCGGAAAACCTTGTTCATTACCTGCTCGAAGAACTATGGATGGTGTTCGAGCCGTTTCGACGAATCACCAAGCTGCGACTTCGACTGCGGGAAACCGATGTGTCCTACGCCGAATGTGTTCATTCGAGAGAAACATAAATCCTTGACTGGCAATATTTTACGGCTTTTGATGAAAAATCATTGCATGTTGAAGCTCAATTTCATATTTTTTGCTGTTGTTTAGGCAGCATCACTTAAAGTATCATATGAGGTCGGAAATGAAATTCTTCATCGACAGTGCCAACATTGATGAAATACGGGAAGCTGCCAATCTGGGGATTCTCGACGGTGTGACGACAAATCCATCGCTTGTGGCGAAGGAGGGGCGGAATTTCCGGCAATTGCTCGGAGAAATTCTCGACATCGTCGATGGACCGATAAGCGCCGAGGTTGTCGCCGTTGAAGCAGAAGGCATATTGCGCGAGGCCAGGGAATTAGCCGGGATACATGAAAACATCGTTGTGAAAGTACCGCTGATCAAGGAGGGCCTCAAGGCAGTTCGTATTCTTGATCAGGAAGGCATACGGACCAATGTCACACTGTGTTTCTCGCCAACTCAGGCGTTGCTCGCCGCCAAGGCCGGCGCCACGTATGTTTCTCCCTTCATCGGTAGAATCGATGACGTCTCGACGGACGGAATGGATCTGATTCAACAGATCGTTACTATATATCAAAATTACGATTATCCGACAAAAGTGTTGGCGGCCAGCATACGACATCCCTTGCACGTGCTTCAAGCTGCACTGATCGGGGCGGATGTCGCCACCATTCCCTTCAAGATTATCGATCAGATGTTCTCGCACCCGCTGACTGATATCGGGTTACAGCGTTTTCTGGACGATTGGAAGCAGCGAGAAGCAGCACTGCTTTGATGGAGTCGTCGTCATCCGTTTTTTTTCATTCTACTTCTGGTTAATGCAATGAAGCGTACTGCATTTCATGACATTCACGTGCAACTCGGTGCGAAAATGGTCGAGTTCGCAGGTTACATCATGCCCATTCAATACTCGGGCATTATTTCCGAACACAAACGTGTCCGCAACAGCGTCGGTGTGTTCGACGTGTCGCACATGGGTGAATTCGAGCTTCGAGGCCGAGACGCCTTTGACTTCGTCCAACGCATGTGCACGAACGACGTGACCAAACTCAGTGAGGGTATGGTTCAATACTCCGCCATGTGTTACGACGACGGTGGTATTGTCGACGATCTTCTCGTGTATCATTGTGGTGATCACCTGCAACTCGTCGTCAACGCATCGAATCTCGAAAAAGACTTCTCCTGGTTGCGAGACAATCTGCGCGGGGACGTGCAACTTATCGATAAAAGCGACGACACGGCGTTGCTTGCCATACAGGGACCGAAATCGATCGAAACGCTGGCGAAACTCACAACACTCGATCTGGAAGCGATGAAGTACTACACATTCGCTCACGGTTCAGTGGCTGGTGTCCCGTGTCTCGTGTCGCGTACGGGATACACCGGCGAAGTCGGTTTCGAACTCTATCTCAAATCGGATCCCGCTATTGCCGCCACTTTGTGGAATGCGATATTCGAGGCGGGAAAGGAATTCGACATCGAGCCCATAGGCTTGGGTGCTCGCGACACGTTGCGCCTTGAAGCCGGCTACTGTTTGTACGGCAATGATATCGATAAAACGACGAATCCTCTGGAGGCGAAACTCGGGTGGATAACGAAATTGCAAAAAGGTGATTTCATAGGTCGCGAGGCGCTGCTGAATATTAAGGAACTAGGATTGAAGAGAACGCTTGTCGGATTGACGGTCGAAAGTAGACTTGTCCCGCGACACGGGTATCCGATAGCCATCGGAGGGGTCGAACAAGGAGTTGTGACGAGCGGTACGATGTCGCCCATGCTCGAAGTGGGCATTGCGTTGGGGTATGTTCCGCTTTCGCACAAGGAGCCCGGAAGCCGGGTGGAAATCAACATACGGAAGCAAGCCGTTTCCGCAGTCGTGACAAAAGTACCGTTCATCGAGAAGCGTTAGGCTGGAAAGCCGAAACCGTCGGTTGAAATGTCTCAGCCGATGATCAGACAGGAAGGAATTGCGCCGCAAGAGCAAACATACCGATCGTAGCGAGTCTACAACGACTTCTCGGAAGAGTCTGGACGCGAAGCGCAAATTGGACATCATTGGCATGTTGATGATGGTGTCGGCAGTACTATTGTTGCTAGCTCTCGTGTCGCATTCACATTCTGACGAGACTGTGGCGGATATAGGCTTGACGGACTTTTTCCGGTTGTTCGGCGGCGATCCCGAAGTGCAGGCCCGCGCCGATACGACCGCGAATTGGCTCGGATTGTTCGGTGCCATTTTCGCGAATTTCTTCATCAACATCACAGTGGGCTATTTTTCGATCACTTTTCCATTGCTGTTGCTGCTGTGGGGGTGGGCGATATTCCGGCGCAAGGATTTGCGGACATTGGCGTACTATACGAATTACACTCTCGTGCTGGTATTTCTCCTCTCCACGTTTCTTGGGCTTCTCCGTCTTGTATCGTGGATGCCGTCCATATCCGTTTCCTGGTCCGGCAACATCGGCGATTTCATTGCGGGTTTGATTTCGCGTTTGATTGGAAGTACTGGCGGGATAATCGGTATAATAACGGCTATCGTCGTTCTGGCTGTCGTGGTCATGGATTACGATATTCAGGCATCAGTTGGACGTATTCGCTCGGCTTGGCTATGGCTGTCCTCGCGCATAACCGGCAAAGCCGGGCAAGTTAGAAGCGCATTCAGGGAAGATCGCGAAGCTCAGGCCCCGGCGGTACGGGAGGAAGAAAGCGAAAGCGAGACTCCTTCGAAGAAATTCCCGAAACCGTCGTTGGCGAAAGCTTTGCCGCCGACACATGTAGCACCGATTCCGCGAGCACGCCCGCAGCCGACGCAGGTTTCAATAGCGAGGAGAAGTCCTACGGATTTCGTCGAGCCGCGTGATTCCACCGACACGGACGATTATCCCACCCCTCGATCGAATGGCACGATTTCCATCGACGCTATCGACGGGCTTCGCGAATATCTCTCCCCCGGTGCAGAAACACAAGCGCTGACACCCGTTTCGGAACAGTCCGGCTCAAAACAAGGCGAAGCAGCCTCTCGCGCACCCGAAAAGCCGTCGCGTACAAGTGGTGGTGAGGACGTGCATCGCACTCCGCCACAGAACGAGGGTGTACAGGCATCGGGTTCCATTGTCAACGAGCACGAGAAGAAAGCCGTACAGAAAGCTGTTGCTCGACGCGTCATGCAGGCGGACAGCGATATGGACAGCGAGTCGGCGAACAAGATGCACTCGAGCGCAGCACTGACATATAGAATGCCGGGCCCCGATTTGCTGGATCCTTATAAAAAGGCAGTCGGGACAGTATCGGACGAGGAATTGCGCCTCAAAGCCGAACAGGTGAAGGAAAAGCTCGCCGTATTCGGCATTGGAATCACAAGTATTTCCGTTGCACCGGGGCCGGTTGTCACGCTTTTCGAACTCGTTCCGGATTCTTCAGTCAAAATAAGTAAAATAACCTCGCTCGCCGACGATCTTGCATTGGCTCTTGCGGCGAAAGGAATACGCATCATCGCACCAATCCCAGGTAAAAGCGCCGTGGGGATTGAGATTCCGAATAATCAGCCCGAACTGGTGAATTTTCGAAGCGTGGTCACGTCATCCGAATTTCAGAAATCGCGCCACAAGCTCATTCTCGGCATGGGAAAAAGCATCACCGGCGGTGTGGTTTGCGAAGACCTTTCGAAAATGCCGCACTTGCTCATTGCAGGGGCTACCGGTTCGGGCAAGAGTGTGGGAATCAACGTGATGATTGCCAGTTTGCTGTACAAGATGAAGCCGGAACAAGTGAAATTCGTGATGATTGATCCGAAGAAAATCGAGCTGGCGCAATATCGGGACCTGAACAGGCATTTCCTCGCCGTATGTCCGGATATCGACGAGGAGATCATCACGGATCCGGCCAATGCAGTCATCGTGCTCAAGAGTCTCGAACTCGAGATGGATATGCGCTACACAAAGCTGGCAAAAGCTGGCGTGCGTCATGTGGACGATTATAACACCAAGGTGAAATCAGGGCAAGTGCGGGACAGCGAAACGGTGAAGCATTATCGGCTGCCGTACATCGTCGTCATCATAGACGAGTTGGCTGATTTGATGATAACGGCTGCGAGAGAGGTGGAAGAGCCAATAGCACGCTTGGCGCAGCTTGCTCGCGCGGTCGGTATTCACTTGATCGTTGCGACGCAGCGTCCGTCTGTGGATGTGATCACCGGAGTGATAAAGGCGAATTTTCCGGCACGCATAGCGTATCAGGTCGCGAGCCGTATCGATTCGCGCACGGTTCTCGACTCGCAGGGAGCGGAGCAATTGTTAGGCAACGGGGACATGCTGTATATTCCTGGCGGGCACCCGAAAGCGCTTCGCATCCAGAACGCGTTTCTTTCCACAGCCGAGGTTGAGAGTGTTGTGGAGTTCATTTCAGAACAGCGGGGATATCAGCGACCGTATACGTTGCCGTCCGTACAGATCTTGCAGAAATCGCGTACCCGCGAGGATTCGGGCGGATATGACGATCTTCTGTTCGAGGCGGCACGCCTGGTCGTACGTCATCAGCAGGGATCGGTGTCGCTGCTTCAGCGTAGATTGAAGGTTGGGTATTCACGTGCAGCGCGAATTGTCGATCAGTTGGAATCTTTCGGCATTGTCGGACCCTATGACGGGAGCAAAGCACGGCAAGTGATTGTAGAAGATGAAGCCCATTTGGAAACGATTTTACAGGAGTTATAACTATGAACACGCGAACTGCACTACGTGGGGCAATCGTTCTTCTCGCCATTATCACGATTTCCAGTGTGAATGCATTGAGCATTGACGCGAGAAGGATTATCGGAAACGTACAAGATCGTTACGAATCCATCAACGATGCCGTGTTGACGTTTACACAAACTGTCCGCTTCAAGGTCGCACGTGCCGAGCAAACGAGCAAAGGGACATTGTACTTCAAAAAACCAAACAAGTATCGTATCGAGACCGAAGACAGGACGGTTGTCACGGATGGTGTCACATCCTGGTCGTACAACAGTAAAAACCGACAGCTCGTCGTCGATAATTACAAGGCCGAAACGCATTCGCTTTCTCCCGAACAGTTGTTGCTGCAATATCCCAAGGATTTCTTCTCGACGCTCGTCGGTGAGGAGCAACTCGCTTCGCATCGATGCTACGTGCTCACGTTAACGCCGAAAGAGGACAATTCCTTCGCGACCGGAATGAAAATCTGGGTGAGCAGGGATTGGCTAATCCGGAAGGTGGAGATCAACGACATCAACGGAGCAACAACGATTTACGGTATTGAGAGCATAGCGACTGACCAGAAGCTACCCGATACTCGTTTCGCGTATCAGGTACCGGACAACGCAGAAGTGATCGATCTGCGCTGAACATGCATCCGGGATATTTCCGTACTGATGCATTTCGAGTCGAAATCCATCATCGAAGAAAAAACGTCGTATGGACGACGGAGAGCAACATTCCGGGCGTCAGCATTTTGACGGCCATGTAGAAATACGCTGCAAGTCTGTGAAAATCAACGATTGCATTTTTGGCAGGCTATTTGCAGTGTATACTATGGCTTATTCGCGCCGTTACCGAAGAAGCTGGCTTCGAAAAAACGAAAGTCGAAAAAAGTTTAAGCAGTTGGTACTTGCAAGCGAAAAAGGTATATTACCGACTTCCCATTTCACGAACGAGAAACAGAACGGAAGCATAGAATAAAAAACTAATGTTGAATTCACCAGGAGGAACGCGTAACTACCAAAGCACAAACACCAGGTTCGTTTATCGCGTCAACCCGTTAACCCTGATCCATTTTTCAATCAACTAGGAGATTTTTCGAATGAAGAAAACCCTAACTTTTCTGTCCGTCGTGGCTCTTGTGCTGGTCTTCGGTTACAGTGCGAGCGCCCAGGTCCCGACAGGGATACGTACAGTGAAGGGCGACTTCTTCAACATCACGCGCACGATCGAGCAGACAGCAGACTCCGTGACGTTTGTCATGGACACGCTGACGCTGCGAGATAGTGGAGGTGGTGTGGGCAATTTCAACCACAACGACTCTGTCGCTGTGCTTTTTGTCCAGAACCGCTTCAAGATAGTCAACAACATGTTGTCGCAAAACCAGTTTGACTATGTACGTGTGCGTGTTGCTGATAACCCATCGCCGATGCGCCTCGCTCGCGAGACGTACAACGGTGTGATTGTCAACACGGCATTGCCGCCCGGTACCGATCCGCTCGTTACCGGCGTCACGCATCTGGGCATTCGTCCGGTGCATCGCCGCGTGGGAGACATCGCATCGTCGAGTCCCTTTAACAGCGATCCGTTTGCGATCCGTCAGTTCTTGACCTTCCGCATACTCAACCCGACTGCGGGTGCGGATGGCATTCAGATTCGCAATATTTATTTCAAACCGAACATCAACAATCTCACTGGTCTGGCCGTACCGCCCGATACGACGAAGGACACACTTCGCGCGTACTTGCTTGATGGCAGCAGCGGCAATCCGCTTGCTTATGGTACGGTAATCCCCTCCGGACAACCATCCGGTGGTACGGACCTCGCGATCGTCAGACTGCTTCCGGGCACCACCCGTATCCTGGTGTGGGTGAATGACTCGGCGCAAGCGGTCGACGCTGGTGAATACATTGGTTCCTTTGGTGATTATTCCCGTGGTCGTTACTTCCTCGGTGACGATGGTCTTCCTTTCGATATGACCAACACGGCTCACCAAACGTTCCGCCCTGGACAATTGCGTACCTTTGACGGTTCGCCCGATCCTCCAATCATCAATCCTGACTATGGTATGATGGTCGACGGTTTGCCGCCCGAGCGCAATCCGCTTCGTTTGACGAACCTCTACCAAGCGCTTGCACCGGCTGCCTACACCGAAGGCGTGGACGGAAATGGTGCATGGTATATAGGATTGAATCCGAACCCAGTCAACGGTCTCATTCCTCCGTACCGTCCCGGAAGGAGCAATATTGCAGCAAATGCCTATCAACCCGGGCTTGTCACATCTGCTGTCGATACGCTTCGCTTCCTCGATGCGTACGGCAACAGAACGTGGGATCGTATGACGCAGCCAGTGCTGCAAGCCCTTTCCTACACGCAGTGGAACGTGGATCATCCGGAAGATCGCACCACGTATCTGAAGGGCGTTAGCGCCGCAGACGACACGTTGCGTCATTTCGGTCAGATCGTCTATCGTCGTCTCGCGTACACGCACGCAGACGTCGGAGTCAATCCGGGTGGTGACGAAGACTCCGTCCGTATTTACGCTTCGGCCGTTGTGCACTACAGTGATCAGGCCAGCATTCCCCGCACCTTGCAGGCCATAGGCGATACGTCAGGCGGCTTCCCACGCACTGGTCTCGCCGGCCTCATGGCATTGGCCTATCGCGGCGATGAAGCGTACCTTGACCATCAGGTGTTCTGGACGACTCCAGTACCTCCTGCACGTGTGAACGGACCAGTCTGGACCTTCGATGTCACAGAGGAGAATCCCGATGGCTATCGCCATCCCGTGGATCCTGTCGGCATCGCATTCCTGCCGCACACTGGCTCCAAGATCGTTGTTCGTCCTAACATCCCCCGCGCCATCGACATCAAGCCGACGGATCAGTGGAAGGGAACGGCGGACAACAACTTCCTTCGCATGGACATTCTCGTTGCCGACGGTTACGGCAACACGGTCGACGACAACGAGCGCTTCAAATTCGAGCTGTCGCCGTTCGGCAAGCTTTCGAATGGTCTCGATTACCGTCTCAACGGTATTTTCGACTCGCTCATCAATCCGATTTCGCCGATCGTGGTTTCCGCTGAAAACATCGACACCGGTCGCGTGTATGTCGGCATGTCGAACATGGGAAGCCAGAACCGCGTCTTCCGTGCGGCATCCGGTAGCCACAATGCCGGTGCGTACCGCATTCGCGTACGTTCGAGCTATTCCTTCAGTGATCGCGGAAACGATGTGAGTGACCCGCACAAACTGGACGCCAACCCCGGTGCCGGTTTCGCGCATTCCAACCTCATTCCCGACGGTTCGCCGAACAACAACTTCGGCATTTGGTTCGGACCCAACACTGGCAACCCTGTGGTTCCCGGTTCCGGTTACAACGCCAAACTCGGAAGGAGATTAGGCCAAACCACAGCGATGGATTCGACAGACGTGTTCTGGGATGGTGCGAACTGGACGTACTTCTCCGGTCGTCAGCCGCGTGTCGAGCTGGTGATTGGTCGCGACGAATCCTTCGTGGTCGGTCGCGTCGGTAACTACCAGAACCCCGTGTTCACGAAACTGTATGTCCGCTTGACCGACATTTTCAGCAATCCGCTGGACATCGCTGATTACTTCTACCCGAATCCGAACAAAGTGTTCGTGGAACTTCCCGACAACCAGATTCACTGGCCTAGCACTGCCGGTGCAAAGTTGTTCTACGCATCCGTGTCGGCCAACGTCGCTCTCAGCGGTGCTGACGGTCGTGACAATCCCATATCAGTTTCCGATGCGTGGAGCGGTGGTGTGGTATTCGATGCTGAACTCGTCAATGTTCAGCCTGCACAGACGCTTCCGGGCATTCCCGGAGACATTCCCGCGCCGTACGAGTACAACGCTGTTCGTTTCTTCATGCGCGCGCCGCAGAACGTCTCCAGATTAAGTCTCGCCGGTACGGACATTGTCCGTCTGCGTGCTCACCTGATGTTGCAAACCATTCCCGGCGTGGCGGATTTCTCGCTGCAGTCCGCGATCGGTGAAGTAAGCGTCATTCCTGACGTTGTGAGCACTGTCGAGATTTTCAAATCGAATCAAAAACCTGCCGGTACGACTGTTCCCCTCGAGGGATGGGGTCCCGGTACGGTCAGCGACCTCATTGGTCAGCATTATCCGACCGGCACGCCACGTGACGCAGCCGAGTCCAACGAATTCTACAAGGGATATTTCTTCCGTTCGACCGGTGCCGATGTGCAACCCACAACTTCGGAAGATTTCCCGACAGTGATGGAGCCCATGGGTTATGCGGATGCTGGTATTGGTAGCTTCCAGGCAAGTATGGTCAGTTCGGACTATGATGCCACTGCTCCGATCCCGATGGATACAGTCATTGTGTCCGAACACAACCAGCAGATTCGCATTCTCGCCCGCGTGTTGGACCGCTTCCAGAATCCAGTCGGTGGTCGCCTCGTGAAGTTCTTCGTCGAGAGCGAGACTGTACCGGTTACCCCGCCGAAAACCCAGTTGCAGCACAACACGCAGCGCGGTGGCTTCGGCGAGTTCGGTCAGACATGGATAACCGACGATACGTTGAAGCGTTCCACCATCGGTGACACTGCCCAGGCAGGTTGGGTCTCTGCATACTTCGTCTCTG
>Ga0114946_10000617_pt1 | contig 23935 bp, 23 predicted proteins | sample WalLakDeSediment_FD_88676 | JGI IMG/M metagenome (GOLD analysis project Ga0114946, IMG submission 88676) | Lake sediment microbial communities from Walker lake, Nevada to study Microbial Dark Matter (Phase II) - Walker Lake 11/02/13 Deep Sediment | ecosystem: Environmental > Aquatic >... | reverse complement strand
GCCGGCAGCAGGTCGCTGGTGAACTGGATGCGCTGGTAAGTCAGGCCGAGCGCACGGGCGATGCCGTGGGCGAGCGTGGTCTTGCCCACGCCGGGCACATCCTCGATCAGCAGGTGGCCGCCGGCCAGCAGGCAGGCGATGCACAGTCGCAGCTGGCGCGTCTTGCCGAGGATCACCCCGTCCAGCATCGCCAGCGCCTGCTGGAGCTGCTCCAGGTCGGCCGCGGCCCGCGGGTCGCGCGTCGCCGCCTCAGGCGAGGGCACGAACGCGCTCCAGCTGCTGCTCGATGCTCGCGATCGCGCCCGCCAGCTCATCCGCGCGTCGGCGCTCCTTGTCCACGACCTCGGCGGGGGCGTTATCGACGAACGACGGCCGATCAAGCTTGGCATGGGTCTTGGCGAGGTCGGACTGCAGCTTGCCGAGCTGCTTCTCCAGCCGGGCAATTTCGGCGGCCGCGTCGATCAGGCCGGCCATCGGCACCAGCAGCTTCATCTCGCCCAGCAGCACCGTCGCCGCCGGCGGGGCCGGGGCGCCGTCCGCCAGCGTCTCGATCGACTCCAGCCGGGCGAGGCGCAGCAGCAGCGGCTCGTTGGCCGCCAGGCAGGCGAGGTCGCGCGGGCCCGCGTCCTGCAGCAGCACGGCCAGCGGCTTGCCGGGCGCGATGTTCATTTCACCGCGCACCTGCCGCATGCCGAGCACGAAGGCCTGCACCCAGGCCATCTCGGCCTCGGCCTGCTGGTCGCGCGGGTACGCGCTCGCGTCGGGATAGGGCTGCAGCATGATCGTCTCGCCCGCGATGCCGGCGATCGGCGCGGCGCGCCGCCACAGCGCTTCGGTGATGTACGGCATCAGCGGGTGCAGCAGGCGCAGCAGCGCCTCGAGCGACTCGGCGAGGGTGCGGCGCGTGCCGCGCTTCTCGGCGACCGAAGATTGCTCGGAACCGAGCACCGGCTTGACGAGTTCCAGGTACCAGTCGCAGAACTCGTGCCAGGTGAACTCGTAGATGGCCTGTGCGGCGAGGTCGAGGCGGTAGGTATCGAACGCTTCCTGCGCGACCCGCGTTGCTTCGCCGAGCCGGGAGCGGATCCAGCGGTCGGCGAGGCCCAGTTCGAGCTCGCCCGCAGGCCCGCAGTCCTCGCCCTCGGTATTCATCATGACGAAGCGCGAGGCGTTCCAGAGCTTGTTGCAAAAATTCCTGTAGCCCTCGATCCGGCCGAGGTCGAGGCGCACGTCGCGGCCGGTAGTGGCCAGCGAGGCGAAGGTGAAGCGCAGCGCGTCGGTGCCGAAGGCGGGGATGCCCTGCGGGAATTCCTTGCGGGTGGCCTGCTCGATGCGCACCCTGAGCTGCGGCTGCATCATGCCCGTGGTGCGCTTCTCCACCAGCGTGGCCAGGTCCACGCCGTCGATGAGATCCAGCGGGTCGAGCACGTTGCCCTTGGACTTGGACATCTTTTGGCCTTCACCGTCGCGCACCAGGCCGTGGATGTACACCTCCCGGAAGGGCACGTCGCCCATGAACTTCAGGCCCATCATGATCATCCGGGCGACCCAGAAGAAAATGATGTCGAAACCGGTGACCAGCACTGTGCCCGGATACCAGGTTGCGAGGGCGGGCGTGCGGTCCGGCCAGCCGAGGGTGCTGAAGGGCCAAAGTGCCGATGAGAACCAGGTATCGAGCACGTCCTCGTCCTGCGCCAGCGGCACGTTGTCCGCGAGGCCGGAGCGCCGCCGCGCGTCCGCCTCGTCGGCGCCGACGTGCACACCGCCGTCCGGGTCGTACCAGGCCGGGATGCGGTGGCCCCACCACAGCTGGCGGCTGATGCACCAGTCCTGGATGTTGCGCATCCACTCGAAATAGGTCTTCGACCAGTTGTCCGGCACGAAACGCACCCTGCCGTCCTCGACCGCCGCGATGGCGGGCTCGGCAAGCGGCGCGACCCGCACATACCACTGGTCCGTCAGATAGGGCTCGAGCACGGCGCCGCTGCGATCGCCGCGCGGCACGAACATGCGGTGCTCCTGCACGCGCTCCAGCAGGCCAAGCGCAGCCATGTCCGCGACCACCTGCTCGCGGGCGACGAAGCGATCCAGGCCGCGATAGGCGGCCGGCACGTCGTCGTTCAGCGAGCCGTCGTCGTTGAGCACGTTGATAATGCCCAGCGCGTGGCGCCGGCCGATCTCGTAGTCGTTGAAGTCGTGCGCCGGCGTGATCTTCACGCAGCCGCTGCCGAACTCGGGGTCGACGTAGCTGTCGGCGATCACCGGGATGCGCCGCCCGGTGAGCGGCAGCAGGATTTCCTCGCCGACCAGCGCCGCGTACCGGGGGTCGTCCGGGTGCACCGCGACGGCTGTGTCCCCCAGCAGGGTCTCGGGACGCGTCGTCGCCACCACCAGCGCGCCCTCGCCGTTCGCGAGCGGGTAGCGGAAGTGCCACAGCTTGCCCGTTTCTTCCTCCGTCACCACTTCGAGGTCGGAGAGTGCGGTATGCAGCACGGGATCCCAGTTCACCAGCCGCTTGCCGCGGTAGATCAGTCCTTCGTCATGCAGGGTGACGAAGGCATGCGTCACCGCGCGCGACAACTCCGGGTCCATGGTGAACTTGTGCCGGGACCAGTCGACCGAGGCGCCAAGGCGCTTCAACTGGCGCTCGATGGTGTCGCCGGAGGATTCCTTCCACTGCCAGACGCGTTCCACGAAGCGTTCGCGGCCCAAGTCGCGCCGGTTCTCGCCGGTTGCGTTGAGCTGGCGCTCGACCACCATCTGGGTTGCGATACCGGCGTGGTCCGTGCCGGGTTGCCACAGGGTGTTGCGGCCGCGCATGCGATGGAGCCGGGTGAGGGCGTCCATGATGGTGTCCTGGAAGGCATGGCCCATGTGCAGGGTGCCGGTCACGTTCGGCGGCGGCAGCATGATGCAGTAGGGCTCGCCCGAGGCCGAGGGCGCGAAACATCCCAGGCGCTCCCAGTCCGCGTAGAGCTCGGCCTCGATGGCCTCCGGCAAATAAGTCTTCTCCATCAGCTGGGGCAATCCTCAGGTCAGGTACGCAAGTGGTTCCGGAGCGCGCGCTCGATGATTTCCGGGAGCTCGTCGCGCAGCCGCGAGGATACCTGCTCGAACAGGGCCGCCTCGACTTCGCGCACCGCGGAGTGCAGCGAGTCGAGCACGACTTCCCAGGCGACCGCCACGAGTTCCGCCTTGAGCGCGGCGAGTTCATGATCGGACATCTGGCTCGGCGCCGCGACAGCGACCGACTGCAGTACCGGCGGACCCTCGGGGGACACCGGTCCGGCCTGCTTCACCAGCACCGGCACCACCGGCTGCGGCGCCTTCGGCTTCTTCGACATCAGCTGCGCCCCCCGATGCGATGGGTCTCGAGGGCATACCCCCGGTCGCGGTAGAAACGAAAGCGCTCGCGCCCCAGCGCGCGCTGCGCATCGTCGCCGCCGACGATCTCGGCGACGCGTTCGAAGCGGCTGAAAAACAGCGGCACCGCGCCGTCGAGGTTGACCAGCAGCTCCGCCTCGAACGTCGGCTCGCCGGCGCCGACCCGGACAGGTGTGGCCGCGGCCAGTTCAGCGTCGATCCCGGGCGCGTCGAGGATGTGCGGCAGGAAACTGCCGTCGCTGAAGGTCCACATCAATTCGTCGAGGCGCTCCGCCTCGGCCGGCGAGGCGGTCTTCACGAAGACGGTGTGATTCAGGCGCCAGGCCTTGTCCACCAACCGGCAGGCGAAACGCTCCCGCGCCTGCTCGGTGCCATCCTCGAGAACGTAGAAGTCGACGCGGGTCATCCGTGTCCGGGCGCGGCCCTCAGGCGACGCCGGCCCGGCTCATCAGGAACTGCGCCAGCAGCGGCACGGGGCGACCGGTCGCGCCCTTGGCGTCACCGGTCTTCCAGGCGGTCCCGGCGATGTCGAGGTGAGCCCACCGCAGGTCGCGGGTGAACCGCGCGAGGAAGCATGCGGCGGTGATCGCGCCGCCTTCGCGTCCCGCGACATTGGCGAAGTCCGCAAAATTGCTCTTCAACTGCTCGTCGTATTCCTCGCCGATCGGCATGTGCCAGGCGCGGTCCTCGGCGTCGACGCCGGCGCGCAGGATCTCCCGGGCCAGCGTTTCGTCGCTGCTCATCACGGCGCTGAGATGATGGCCGAGCGCGATCACGCAGGCACCGGTCAAGGTAGCGACGTCGATCACCGTCGACGGCTTGAAGCGACGCGCGTAGGTCAGCGTGTCGCACAGGATGAGCCGGCCTTCCGCGTCGGTGTTGAGAATTTCCACCGTCTGGCCGGACATGGTGGTGACGATGTCGCCCGGCCGGCTGGCAATTCCGTCCGGCATGTTCTCCGCCGCCGGCACCAGCGCAACCACGTTGACCGGCAGCTTGAGCCGCACCACCGTTGCCATCGTTCCGATGACGCTGGCTGCGCCGCACATGTCGAATTTCATCTCGTCCATGGCGAGCGGCGGCTTGAGGGAGATGCCGCCGGTATCGAAGGTGATGCCCTTGCCGACCAGCGCGACCGGGGCCTTCTGGCTCGGCCCGCCGCTCCACTCCATGATGATCAGCTTGGGCGGCTGACGGCTGCCCTGCGCGACAGACAGCAGCGCGTTCATGCCGAGCTTTTTCATCTGCGCCTGCTCGAGCACCGAGACTTTCAGCATCGACTCGCCGGCGGCGAGCTTCTTCGCCTCGGCGGCGAGGTACGTCGGTGTGCAGATGTTGCCGGGCAGGTTGCCGAGGCGGCGCGCGATCGACTGACCCTCGGCCACTGCCTTGCCGTGCGTGAAGCCGAGATCAGCCGCGGCTTGCGACTTGCGGTCCGGGATCCACAGGGTTAGCCGGGCGAGCCTGGGCAACGGATCCTCGAGCTCCGACTTGAGTTCGTCGAAGCGATACGCTGCGTCCTCGGCGGCTTCAGCCGCATGGCGCGCGAGCAGGTAGGCGTCGGCGTCAGCCACGGCCTCGGTTGAGAGAAAGCTGAAGGCGTCCTTCGCGCCGGTGCGCAGCAGCGCCCGCACCGCCGTGAAATGCGCCTTGCGCCAGCCCTTCAGGTCGAGCTTGCCGCGCTCGCCGAGACCGACCAGCAGCAGCCGCCGTGCCGCCACGCCGGCCGGATTGTGCACCAGCACCGCCTGGCCCGGCTTGCCGTTGAAGTCGCCGCGCTTGACCAGGCCAGCGGCAAGATTGCCGGCGACCGCGTCGATTTCCTGGGCCGCCTCGGACAGGCGGCCGTTCTTGTATACGCCCACGATGGCGCAGTCGGTCCTGAGCGTCGCCGCCGAGCCGGTCTTCGCAACGAAATCCATGTGCCACTCTCCTTGATGCCGCCCCCGAGGCCATTGCGGACGCGGTAAGATGCCGGAGTTTAATAGATAAGGGGGCAGGCCGAAACTGCGCGCGACGTGAAGGGGATCATAGACCGCTATCTGCTGCGCGAGATTTTCCGCACCTTCGTCGGGGTCACGGTGGTGCTGATGCTGATTCTGCTCGGCGACCAGTTCGCCCGCGGGCTCGCGCGGGCGGCCGCGGAACGGATCCCGCGAGATGCGGTGTTCAAGCTGATGGGCCTCACCAGCATCGAGTATCTCAGCCTGATGGTCCCGGCGGCGTTCTTTTTCGCCGTCATGCTGACCATGGGCCGGCTTTATCGGGACAGCGAGATGGCGGCGCTGAATGCCTGCGGCGTGGGCGCGGGAAGGTTGTTGCGGCCTTTGCTCTGGGCGGCCGCCGTGGTGGCCGCGGGGCTTGCAGTGCTGTCGTTCGATACCGCGCCATGGGCCGCCCGCAAGTCGATCGAAATCCGCCAGGAGGGGCTGCGGCAGATCGAGATCACGGCGCTGGAGCCGGGCCGGTTCCGCAGCGCCTCGGCTGGGCGCCTGGTGTTCTATGCGCGCGACCGGAATGCGGCCGGGCAGCTGACCGGGGTGTTCATCCAGCAACGCGTCGAGCAGCAGGTCGAGATCGTCACGGCGGCGCGGGCGGAACAGCGCGTGAACCTCGAGCGCGATGAGAATTACCTGGTGCTGTACGACGGGATTCGCTACAGCGGGCGCCCGGGCAGCCCGGAATTCCGCACGGCGCGCTTCCAGGAGCACGGCATCCCGTTGCCGATCCCCAGGCGGGCCGATCCGACGCAGCAGCGGCGCCAGATGTCGACCTTCTCCCTCTGGGGCACCGGGCTGGCGGAGGACAGCGCGGAGCTGCACTGGCGGCTGTCAGCGCCTGCGTCGCTGTTGATTCTCACTTTGTTGGCGGTGCCACTGGGCCGTTCGCCGCCACGCTCCGGCCGGTACGGCCGGCTGGGTTTCGCCATCCTGGTGTTCGTGTTGTACAGCAACTTGCTGGGTGTCGGCCGCATGCTGATCGAGGACGGCCGGGTGCCGCAGTCGCTAGGGCTGTGGTGGGTGCACGGCCTGTTGCTCGGCATCGGCCTGTTGATGCTGTATATGCAGGGCGGCGGCGCGTGGCGTCTGCGCGCGAAGTGGCGGGCGCGATGACCATTCTCGATCGCTATCTCGCGCTTGCCGCCGGCCGCGCCACGCTGCTGGTGATGGTCGTGCTGCTGGCGCTCATCGGCTTCATCAACCTGACCTCCCAGTTGCAGGACGTCGGCCGCGGCACCTTCCAGGTGGCCGACGCCTTCCTGGTGGTCGTGGCCCAGTTGCCACGCAACGCCTTCGATGTTTTCCCGATCGCCGCGCTGCTCGGCGGGATGATGGGGCTGGGCGCACTTGCCAAGCACAGCGAACTGGTCGCCGTGCGCGCCGCAGGCGTCGGGCTCAGGCGCCTCGGCTTTTCCATGCTGATTGCCGGCGGCTTGTTCGCGGCCGCCGCCGCTGCCATCGGCGAGCTGGTGATGCCGTCCGCCGAGCGCTTCGCGGACGAATACTCGGACGAGCTCAAGCGCGATCGCTCCAGCCTCTCCGGCCTGTCGGGCAGCTGGCTGCGGGACGGCGAACGGGTGTTCAACATCCTCCAGGTGGAGAGCCTGGAGCGGCTCGGCGGCGTGTATGTCTATCGCTTCGATGATGCGGGGCGCCTCGAATCGGTGGCGCTCGCGCGTCGTGCCGACGTCGGCTACGACCGCAGGTGGCGGCTGGAGGATGTGCAGATCACGCGTTTCGGTGAGCGCATCGAGACCGAGACGCTGCCGGTGCTCGAGCTGATGACCGGGATCGATCCTTCCGTCATGGCCGTGTCGGTGATCGATACGAACAGCATGAGCATTCCCATGCTGCGGGAGTACATCCGCTACCTGGAAGCCAACGACCTGCAGGCCGGCCGCTACGAGATGGCGATGTGGCAGCGGCTCGCGAACGTTGCGGCGGTGCCGGCAATGCTGCTGCTGGCGCTGCCCTTCGTGTTCGGACCGATGCGCTCGGGCGGCAACAGCGCGCGCTTCGTGGTCGGCTTCCTGATCGGGATCCTCTACATCCTCGGCAAGGGCGCGCTGGCGGACGGCTCCCAGGTGTACGGCGTCCCTGCATGGCTGAGCGCGTGGGTGCCGGTCGCCGTCATCCTGGCGGCGGCGCTGTTCGGCCTGTCGCGGGTGCGCTGAACACCAGGCGGGTGCCCGACGCACGGTCGTGCCAGGCGAGGCGTTGCCGGTCCACCATCACCCACAGGAAGCCGAGGCCGAGCGCGCCCCAGGACACTAGCGACACCGCGAATCTCAGCAGGGCGCGGCCCCAGCCGGGTGGCCGGCCATTGCCGTCGACGACGCGCAGTTTCCAGGCGCGCATGCCCAGGGTTTCGCCGCGGGTCCAGAACACGCCAAAGAACACCGCCGCGACGGCCAGCAGGTAGCCGCGAAACAGCCAGTCGCCGGGTGGGGCGGCCGACCGGCTGAGGGCGACCCAGGCCGCGCCGGCGACCATCAGGACGGCGAACAGCACCAGGCCGTCGTACAGGCAGGCGGCCAGGCGCCGGCCTAGTCCCGGCGCCCCCTCGCCGTACTCAGCGGGCTCAGCGCCCACGGGCCAGCGCCTCCATGTCCGCCGGCCCGAGCCGGTGGACCCCCGCGGCCGGCTCGCGCGCGGCGGCGTCGAGAGCCATCGCGACGGTACTGATCGCGACGCTGCGATAACGCGCGAGACCCCCGAGCAGCAGCCGGTCCAGCAGCGGCGCGGCCACCTGGCCGAGCTTTTCCCCGGCACGAAATTCGTCCCGGCTGCCGCGCAACAGCCCGGGCTGCAGGATGGCAAGGCTCGGGAAGTCCAGCGCCGCGACCGCGGACTCCGCTTCGCCCTTGGTGCGCAGATAGAAATTACGTGCGGTCGGGTCCGCTCCGGCGGCCGACACCATGCCGAAAAACTGCGCGCCCGAGCTGCGAGAGGCGCGGGCGAACGTGGCTACGCCGTCGAGGTCCACGGCGCGGAAGGCCGCGCGGCTGCCGGCCTGTTTCATGGTCGTGCCCAGGCAGCAGAACGCCTCGCTGCATGCGCGGCCCCGCAGCGCCGCAGGTACGTCGGCGAGCTCCGTCGCGAGCCATTCCAGGCGTGCGCTGGACGCATCGGGCGGGCGCCGGGCGACCGCGATGACGCGCGTGCCGTCCCCGCGAGCGAGCAGGAGTTCCAGCAGGCGGCGTCCCACGGCGCCGGTGGCGCCGGCGACCAGGGCGATGGGTGGGGATTTCATGCGCCGCAGCCTGTCGTCGCGGCCCCCGGCCTGTCAAGCCGGCGGCGCGCGGACCACTCAGCGCCGGAACAGCGCGCGCAGCAGCGCTTCGCGCAACTCGTCGGCGGGATGGCGCGGATCCGCGCTCGCGACGTAGATCAGCAGGTCGTGGTCTGGCAGCCACGGCCAGTCCGAAGTGAACCCCCCGTCGGCAGCCAGCGCCAGCACGGCGCAGCCGTGCAGCAGGGCGAGGAGCAAGATTGGCAAGTAGCGCACGGCGAGGTAGTTGCAGCTGGGGGAGTGGCGCTCCGTAGGGGATTCGAACCCCTGTTACCGGCGTGAGAGGCCAGCGTCCTAACCACTAGACGAACGGAGCGTTGCCGCGTCGCCAAGCGGGAGGGCCCGCGGCGAGGTCCGGCATTCTACTGGGCGGGGCGGCCGGACTCAATGCCCGTCGCAGCTGCCTGCCTGTTGGCACGACGCCAGCGGCGCGGTTACATGCGTTACTGCGTGGTAAACTTTTCGGCTGGACTCATAGAGGCGGACACGGATTGGCCACTTCGGCAACAGGCGAGGCGCAGCAGCCGCGGATCATTCCACGGCCGGAGCACAATGTTTCCCGCGCCCAGATCTCCCAGAATGCCCTGAAAGTGCTCTACCGGCTGCGCGACGCCGGGTACCAGGCGTACCTGGTCGGCGGCGGTGTGCGCGACCTGCTGCTCGGGCGCGAACCGAAAGATTTCGACATCGCGACCGATGCTACCCCTGAGGACGTCAGGCGCCTGTTTCGCAACTGCCGCCTGATCGGGCGGCGGTTTCGTCTCGCGCACGTGTTTTTCGGCCGGGACATCGTGGAGGTCGCGACCTTTCGCGCCTCCGAGGACGCGTTCGAGGGCGACGGCGACGGTGACGGCGAAGAAGACGCGCAGCTGCTGAAGGACGAGGGCGGCAGGATCCTGCGCGACAATCGCTATGGCACGATCGATGCCGACATCTGGCGACGCGATTTCACCGCCAACTCCCTCTACTACAACATTGCCGACTTCTCGATCTGGGACTATTGCGGCGGCGTGGAGGACATTCGCGCCGGCGTGCTGCGGCTCATCGGCGAGCCCGAGGCGCGCTATCGCGAGGATCCCGTGCGGCTGTTGCGCGCAGTGCGCTTCGCGGCCAAGCTGGGCTTCCGTCTCGACTCCGCGACCGAGGCGCCGGTGCGTGCGCTGGCGCCGACGCTCGAGGCTGTCCCGCCGGCGCGCCTGTTCGACGAGGTGTTGAAGCTGTTTCTCGGTGGCCACGGCCTGCCTGCCTACGAGCTGCTGCGGCGCTATGGCTTGTTCGGGCAGTTGTTTCCCGAGGTGGATGCATTGCTCGACAGCGATGCGGGCGAGCCTTACCGCGGGCTGCTGCTGGCGGCGCTGCAGAACACTGACCAGCGCGTCGCCGACGACGAGCCGGTGACTCCGGTGTTCTTGTTCAGCGTGCTGCTGTGGGGGCCGGTGCGCAGGCGGGCGGCGCGCCTGGAAGAGCAGGGTGAGATGCCCCTGCAGGCCTTGCTGCTGGCCGCCGACGATGTGCTCGACGGGCAGCAGCGCTACGTGGCGATTCCCCGGCGCATCACGGCGCCGATGAAAGAGATGATGGTGATGCAGCTGCGGCTGCAGAAGACCCGCGGGCGCCGCGTACTCGGGCTGATCGGCCAGGCGCGCTTTCGGGCGGCCTATGATTTCCTCTGCCTCAGGGCGCTGGCCGGCGACGCCGACCCGGCGTTGGCCGAATTCTGGACTGACTTGCAGGCTATGGACGCGCAGGCGCGCGAGACGGCGGTGGATCCGGGCGGGCGGCGATCCGGGGGCCGCAAGCCCGTCGAGGACGGTGCGGCCGGCGGCGAGGAAACGGCCACCGCGGCCGAAGGCACGGAAATGGCTGCTGCGGCCGAACCGGCGGAAAAGCGCCGGCGCCGGCGCCGGCCCCATCGCCGCAAGCCGGGCGGCGGCGCCGGCTGAACCATGACTGCGGATCGCTGGCTGCCGGCCTATGTCGGGTTGGGAAGCAATCTCGACGAGCCGGTGGCGCAAGTGCGCCGGGCGCTGGCGGCGCTCGAAGGCCTCCCGGAAACCCGCCTGGTGGCGCGTTCCTCGTTGTACCGGAGCCCGCCCATGGGCCCGCCGGACCAGCCGGACTACGTCAATGCCGTCGCCGCCCTGCTGACGGGCCTGCCGGCCGCGGAACTGCTCGCGGCGCTGCAGGGGATCGAGGATGCGCAGGGCCGGCGCCGCGACGGGCCGCGCTGGGGACCGCGCACGCTGGACCTCGACCTGTTGCTTTACGGCGAACTCGCAGTGAACTCCGACACACTGGTCCTGCCGCATCCCGGCCTGGCCGAGCGGCCCTTCGTGCTGGTGCCGTTGCTCGAGGTGGCCCCGGGATTACGGGTACCCGGCGGCTCGCGGGTGGCGCAGCTCGCGACCCGGGTCGGCGGCGGCGAGCTTGGCCGGTTGGACGGCTGATGGCCCGGGAGCTGCGCTATATCGCCATCGAGGGTCCGATCGGGGTCGGCAAGACTTCGCTGGCGCGCCGCCTGGCGGAGACCTTGCAGTTCGAGCTGGTGCTCGAGCGCGCCGAGGAGAACCCGTTCCTCGAGCGCTTCTACCGCGACCCCGCGGCCAATGCCTTGCCGGCGCAGCTGCATTTCCTGTTTCAGCGCGCGCGCCAGGCCCAGGAAATGCGCCAGGCCGACTTGTTTGCCGGCGGCAGGGTCGCGGATTTCCTGCTGGAAAAGGACCAGATTTTTGCCCGCCTCACGCTGCCCGACGAGGAGTATCGGCTGTACGACCAGGTCTACCAGCACCTCGCACTCGACGCGCCGGCGCCGGATCTCGTCGTGTACCTGCAGGCCCCGGTCGAGGCATTGATCGAGCGGGTCCAGCGCCGCGGCATCGCCTATGAGCAGGCCGTGCGGCCGGAATACCTGCGGCGCCTGTCGGAGGCCTACATGGACTTCTTCCATCGCTACGACGCGAGCCCGTTGCTGATCGTCAACGCGGCCGTGATCGATCCGGTGCGGCGCGACGAGGACTACCAGGACCTGTTGCGGCGCATCCGCGCCATGGAGGCCGGGCGCCAGTACTACAACCCGGCGCCGTTCGGCGTCGCGGATTGATGTTTCGCGCTGACTTGGCCATGCTGGCGCGCCTGTCCTAGCCGGGGATCGCGCCATGACCATGTACAGTCATCTGCAGCAGCGGGAGCGCGCCGAAAAGCCGGTGACGCTCGACGACCTCAGGCGGATGAAGGCCGACGGCACCCGGATCGCCTGCCTGACCGCCTATGACGCCAGCTTCGCGAGCACCGTGGACCAGGCGGGCACCGACCTCATCCTGGTCGGCGACTCCCTCGGCATGGTGATCCAGGGCCATGACACCACGGTCCCCGTCACCGTCGACGACATGGTCTATCACACCCGCTGCGTGCGCCGCGGCGTGGCGCGCGCCTTCCTGGTCGCCGACATGCCGTTCGGCAGCTATTCCCTGCCGGAGCCGGCGTTCGCCAACGCCGTGCGGCTGATGCAGGAGGGCGGCGCAGCCATGGTGAAGCTGGAAGGCGGCGCGCTGCAGGTGCGCACGGTCGAATTCCTCGCCTCGAGGGACATCCCGGTGTGCGCCCATATCGGCCTGACGCCGCAGTCCATTCACAAGCTGGGCGGCTTCAAGGTGCAGGGCCGCGAGCAGCGGGCGGCCAGGCAGATGCTCGCCGATGCGCACGCCCTGCAAGAAGCGGGCGCGGACATCGTGCTGCTCGAGTGCGTACCCGCGTCGCTCGGCAAGGCGATCACCGAGGCGCTGAAGGTGCCGGTAATCGGCATTGGCGCCGGTCCCGACGTGGATGGCCAGATCCTCGTGCTGTACGACATCCTCGCCGTGACGCCGGGGCGCAAGCCGCGCTTCGCCCGGGACTTCCTGGTCGGGGCCGACGGCATCCCGGATGCACTGGCGCGCTACGTGGCCGCCGTGCGGGACGGCAGCTATCCGGCCGAGGAGCACTGCTTCTCGTGAGTCGCCCGGAAGTCATTGCCGAGCCGGCCGCACTCCGCGCACGGCTCGATGCCTGGCGGCAGTCCGGACACGAAATCGGCTTCGCCCCGACCATGGGCAACCTGCACGCGGGCCACCTCGACCTGGTGCGGGCTGCCGCCGGGCGGACGGATCGCGTGGTCGTGAGTATTTTCGTCAATCCCCTCCAGTTCGGGCCCAGCGAGGACTTTGCTGCTTATCCCCGGACGCTCGAGGCGGACCTGGCGCAACTGGCGGAGGTGCCGTGCGACCTCGTGTTCGCGCCCGGCGAGGCGGCGATGTATCCGCGTGGGCGAGCGGAGGCGACGCGGGTCGAGGTGCCGGGCATCAGTAATATCCTGTGCGGGGCCTCGCGGCCCGGCCACTTCACGGGCGTGGCCACGGTGGTCGCGAGGCTGTTCAACCTGGTGCACCCGCGGCTCGCCGTGTTCGGTGAGAAGGACCGGCAGCAACTCGCGGTGATTCGCCAGATGACCGAGGACCTTGGCTTTCCCGTCGAGATCCTCGGTGTGCCGACCCGGCGCGAGGCGGATGGCCTGGCGCTGAGTTCCCGGAACCGCTACCTGACCCCGGACGAACGTGCCGTAGCGCCCCGCCTTTACTCGGCCTTGCAGGCGGCGGCGGCGGCCCTGGAGGCGGGCAGCCGGGACTTTGTTGCAATACAACACGCGGGCATGGAAAATATCGGGTCCAACGGGCTGGCCCCCGAATACTTCGAGGTCCGCCGGCGGGACGGGCTGGGAACCGCGACAACGTCGGATACCCGGCTCGTGGTGCTGGCAGCAGCCCGGCTCGGGAGGGCGAGGCTGATCGATAATGTCGCCGTGGACTTGCACAGCGCGGACAAAGCCCCCATATAGGCGGGGCCGTAGAAATTTCTGGCGACGGGCACATGGGCGTGGTAAGGAGGAACCGATGCAGCTGACTTTGCTCAAGGCCAAGCTTCACCGGGCCTGCGTGACTCACGCAGAGCTGGATTACGAGGGCTCGTGCGCGATCGATTCGGATCTGCTCGAACTTGCGGGCATCCTGGAGTACGAACAGATCCAGATCTACAACGTGACCGGCGGTGAGCGCTTCACTACCTACGCCATCCGCGCCGAGGCCGGCTCGCGGGTGATTTCCGTGAACGGGGCAGCGGCCCACAAGGCACGGCCGGGCGATCGTGTCATCATCTGCGCTTATGGCGGGATGAGCGAGCAGGAAGCGCGCCTCCACAAGCCGAAGCTGGTTTATCTCGACGAGTTCAACCGCGTCACGCGCACCGGCAACGCCATCCCGGTGCAGGCCGCCTGAGCGGCGGCTCCCGCTAGCTTTCGACCCGATTCCGCCCGCCGAGCTTCGCCCGGTACAGGGCGTCGTCCGCACGGGCGATGAGCACTTCCAGCGTGTCTTCCGGCTCGGCGGCCGCGCAGCCGGCGGAAATGGTGACATGCGGCGAGCCCGGCTCCGCGTCCGAGGCCTTGAGCACCGCCCAGCGCGCCCGCTCCGCGCAACCCTGCGCGTCTTCGATGCCGGCGCTCGGCAGCAGGACGCTGAACTCGTCCCCGCCGAAACGCGCGATCATGTCGCCAGGGCGGAAGTTGTTACGCAGCGTCTCCGCCACCAGTCGCAATGCGCGATCGCCCGCGATGTGGCCGTAGCGGTCGTTGAACTGCTTGAACTGGTCCACGTCCACCATGACGATCGAGGCGGGCGTCTCGTCCTTGAGGCAGCGCTCGAGCCGGCGCCGGAACATGTTGTCCAGCCAGTGGCGGTTGTGCAGGTCGGTGAGCGCGTCGGTCACCGCGTGGCGCTCGAATTCGCGCAGTACGCCGACGCTGTCGAGGATGACCTGGTTGTCGGAACGCAGGCGCGACGACAGCATGATCAAGAGGTTGCGCGCGAAAGCGTGGGAGGCATTGATCATCCGCCAGAGGAGGTCCTGCTCCACGACCATCAAGTGGGAGTCGCGCGCCGCAATCACCCACGCGGACGGGTCCTTGGACTCGATGATCGACATCTCGCCGGCGCACTGGCCGGGATGCAGCACGGTCAGCGGGGCGCTCTCCGCGGATTCCAGCCGCACTTCCAGGGCGCCCGACAGGATGACGAACACGCGGGTGTTATTGACTTGCGGGGAGATCAGGACCTCGCCGGCCTTGATGTCCAGCCGGTGCGTGCGCGCCAGGAACGGCCCGACCGAGCGGATATCCACGCCGTTGAACAAGAGCAGCCCCGACAGGAAATGCCGAATATCCGGCGCGTCGACGAATTCCGCGCTTCCTGAGGTCCCTGGAATCGGGCTTGGCTCATTCATAGGCTGCTGATTCTCCCGAATCCGCCGGGCTTAAGGAAGCGACGCAGTTGGCAGTTTTCCTTATTGTGGTGCGCAATTTCAACGCCCCGCCACGGCGTCGTGGCGCGCCAGCGCCCAGGCCACGTGTTCCCGCACCAAATCGGAGGCATGGTGCTGGTGCACGAGCAGTGCCGTGCGGGCCGAGCTGGCGGGGGCCGCATTACCGAGGGCGACGGCGATATTCCGCAGCCAGCGCTCGTAGCCGATGCGCCGGATGGCCGAGCCGCGGGTCCGCTCGAGGAACTCGGTCTCGCTCCAGCCGAACAGGTCGGCGAGCGCCGGCGCGTCGAGTCCGCCGCGGGCCGCGAAGTCGGGCACCTTGGGCGGCCGCGCATAGCGATTCCACGGGCAGACGAGCTGGCAGTCGTCGCAGCCGTAGATGCGGTTGCCAAGCGCCGGGCGCAAGGCTTCCGGGATGGCGCCCGGGTGTTCGATGGTCAGGTAGGAAATGCAGAGCCGGGCGTCCAGCTCGTAGGGCGCCACGATCGCCCCGGTGGGGCAGGCCGTGATGCAGGCCGTGCAGCTGCCGCAGTGGGCGCTGCCGGCCCGGTCCGCCGGCAGGGGCAGGTCGGTGTAGATCTCGCCGAGAAAAAACCAGCTGCCGGCGTCGCGCGCCAGCAGGTTGGTGTGCTTGCCGATCCAGCCGAGCCCGGCGTTTCGCGCGAGGGCCTTCTCGAGCACGGGGGCGCTGTCGGTGAATACGCGGTAGCCGAAGGGTCCGGCAGCCGCGGCGATCCGGTCGGCGAGGCGCTGCAGCCGATGGCGCAGCACCTTGTGGTAATCGCGCCCCAGGGCGTACCGCGAGATGTAGCCCAGGCCGGAGTCGGCCAGCACCATGTCGGGGTCCGCCGCGCCGGTTGGCAAGTAGTCCATTCGCACAGCGATCACGGTTACGGTGCCGGGCAGGAGCTCGGCCGGGCGGCTGCGGCGGGTGCCGTGGCGCGCCATCCAGCTCATCTCGCCATGGCGTCCGAGCGCCAGCCAGCGCTTCAGCCAGGCCTCGTCATCGGGAAGCTCCGTGCGCGCGACACCCACGGCATCGAAACCGAGTTCGACGCCCCATGCCCGGATGTCGCGCGCCAGCGCCGCGAGGTCGCCGGGCGCGCAGGGGGATGGGGCCGGATCGGCGTGTTGGTTCATGTGGCAGGAGTCTCCCTGGCCGGCAGTATAATCCGGGCCATGAGATCCCATCCCAGAGAACTCTGGACAGCGGCGCAGGTGCGCGAGCTCGATCGCCGGGCCATCGAGGTGCACGGCGTTCCGGGTCGCGAGCTGATGGAGCGGGCCGGCGCGTTCGCTCTGGACGCGCTGTTGCGGCGCTGGCCCGCCGCACGGGCACTGACGGTTGCTTGCGGCGCTGGCAACAACGGCGGCGACGGCTACGTGGTGGCGCGCCTGGCGCGCCGCGCCGGGCTGTCCGTCAGGACCCTCGCCACGGCGGATGCCGCGCAACTGCAGGGCGATGCCGCCTCGGCGTATGCGGATTTCGTGCGGGAGGGCGGCGAGGTCATCGGCTGGGACGGTGCCGGAGACCCGGGCGGGGACGGCCCGCTGGTCGATGCGCTGCTGGGCACCGGCCTGAGTCGCGAGCTCGTCGGCCCGGTGCGCGCGGCGGTCGAGGCCATGAACGCCAGCGGCCGGCCGGTCGTCTCGCTGGACCTGCCCAGCGGGCTGCATGCCGACACGGGACGCGTCATGGGAGCCGCCGTTCGCGCGGACCTGACCGCCTGTTTCATCGGGTTGAAGCTCGGCCTGTTCACCGGCCGCGGCCCGGCACTGGCGGGCGAGGTGGCGTTCTCGACCCTGGACACGCCTGGAGGCCTTGAGCGGGGCCTCACGCCGGCCGGCCGCAGGCTGGAGGCGGCGCTGCTCGCCGACTGGCTGCCCGCCCGGCCGCGCGACGCCCACAAGGGCCGCTTCGGCCACGTGCTGGTCATCGGCGGCGACGAGGGCATGGGCGGCGCCGCGCGGCTGGCCGCAGATGCCGCGCTACGCGTCGGCGCCGGGCTGGTCAGCGTGGCCACGCGTCCCGCGCACGTCGCGCCGATCATCGCCGCCCGGCCGGAATTGATGGTGCGGGGTGTCGAGGGCGCCAAGCAGCTCGACGCAATGCTGGCGCGGGCCACGGTGATTGCGGCCGGGCCGGGCCTCGGTCGCTCGCAGTGGAGCAAGGACCTGCTGCACGCTGCGCTCGAGTCGGGCCTGCCCTGTGTGCTGGACGCGGACGCGCTGAACCTGTTGTCCGAGTCGCCATGCCGCTCGGATCGCTGGGTATTGACGCCTCATCCGGGCGAGGCGGGCCGACTGCTCGACAGTGATGCGGCCAGCGTAGAGGCGGATCGGCCGGCGGCGGTGCGCGCTCTGCGCGCGCGCTATGGCGGCGTGGCGGTACTGAAGGGCGCGGGGACGCTGGTATGCGGCGCCGGGCCGAGCTTGTGGCTGTGCGACCGCGGCAACCCGGGCATGGCCAGCGGTGGCATGGGCGACGTGCTCACCGGGATCATCGCAGGTCTTGCGGCTCAGCTGGACGACCTGGAGCGGGCCGCCTGCGCCGGCACGCTGGTGCACGCGCTGGCGGGCGATGATGCCGCGCGGGGCGGCGAACGGGGCCTGCTGGCTGGTGACCTGCTGGGCGCGCTCAGGCCCTGGGTGAACGTTGGCCATGGCAATCCGGCTCGCTGATCCTGCCGCGACGGAGGCGCTGGGGCGCGCGCTTGCGCAGCCGCTTGCCGACGCCAGCGAGGCCAGCGCCATCGTCGTGCACCTGGAAGGACCCCTCGGCGCGGGTAAGACGACCCTGGCCCGTGGCCTGCTGCGCGGCCTCGGCCACGACGGCCGGGTCCGCAGCCCCACGTTCACGCTCCTCGAGCCGTATGAACTGGCTCATTGCAGCTTGATCCACCTTGACCTGTATCGGCTCGCCGACCCGGGGGAGCTCGATTATCTGGGGCTGGTGGACATGCTGGCGCCGCGAACGGTGGTGCTGGTGGAGTGGGCGGAGCGCGGTGGCGACCGGCTGCCGCGCCCGGATCTGCATATCCGCATCGACTACGAGGGGGCGGGGCGCATGGCGGTGTGCCAGGCGCTCACGCCGGCCGGGAAGCGGGTGATGGCGGCGCCAGGTACCCGGGACCCGGCGGAGCTTGCCTGGTAATAAAGGTCCGAAGGTTTCGAGTGCAGCTGTTTGTTTCTGCGCAAGATATTGCCAGCAACCCGCGAATGTGGTTAAAGTTGCTTCCCGATATCCAACCAAACAGCTGGAAATGCCAAGGATTATCCTCACAGGCTTGCTGTTGGCTTTGCTGGTGCTCGCCACGGACGCGCGGGCCGAGGTGCAGGTGCGCGACGTGCGGGTCTGGGCCGGCCCAGAGACGACGCGAGTGGTGCTCGATCTCTCCGAGCCCGCCAAGCACTCCTTGTTTACCCTCGAGAATCCCAGCCGGGTGGTCGTAGACCTCAAGCCGGCCAGCATGGACCTGTCGAACATCCGGCTGCCCACGGGCGTTGGCCTGGTCCAGTCCGTGCGGGGCGCGAACAGGCCGGGCGGCGAGGTCCGGATTGTGGTCGACCTGGCCGGGGCCGCCACGCCGCGCAGTTTCCTGGTGCGTCCCGAGGGACGCTACGGTCATCGCCTGATCATCGAGCTCGATGCCCAGCGAGCCCGGGCTCATGCGCCGGTGATCCGGGCTGATGAGGGCAGCCGGGACCTGGTGATTGCCATCGATGCCGGGCACGGTGGCGAGGACCCGGGCGCGATTGGTCCGCGCGGGACCTATGAAAAGGACGTGGTGCTGGCCATCGCCCGGCGCCTGGCGGAGGAAATCAACCGCGAGCCGGGCATGCGCGCAGTGCTGACCCGCAACGGTGATTACTTCCTGAGCCTCAGGCAACGCGTTGAAATTGCCCGCCGGCACCGGGCCGACCTGTTCGTGTCGGTGCATGCCGATGCCTTCAAGAATCCGAATGCGCGCGGTTCATCCGTCTACGTGCTGTCGTCCAAGGGCGCAACCGACGAGGCGGCGCGTTGGCTTGCGGCGCGCGAGAACGCTGCCGACCTGGTCGGCGGGGTCAGCCTGGATGACAAAGACGACATGCTGGCCTCGGTCCTGCTGGACCTGTCCCAGAATGCCTCCATCGGCGCCAGCCTCGAGGTGGGCGAGTTCGTGCTGAATCGGCTCGGCGGCGTCAATCGCCTCCACAAGAGCTCGGTGCAACAGGCGGGCTTCGCGGTGCTGAAGGCGCCGGATATTCCCTCGATCCTGATCGAGACCGCGTTCATCTCGAATCGGGAAGAAGAGCAGCGGCTGCGCGAAGGGCGCTACCAGGCACAGCTGGCGGCAGCGCTGGTATCGGGGATCCGGGAGTACTTCCACGCGAATCCGCCGCCCGGCACCTGGGTCGCGCGCAATCGTCCCGCCGGCGGCGGCGCGCCACGCGAGGTGGTCATCGCGCGCGGCGATACCCTGTCGGGCATCGCCACCCGCTACAACGTCAGCGTGCCGGTGCTGCGTCGTCACAACGGACTGAAGGACGACAACATCCGCATCGGCCAGGTGCTCACGATTCCCGGCGGCTGAGCGCCCCATTCCCGCCGCCCCCCGGCCGCTTTGTTATCCTAGGCGGCGGATGACCATTCGCCAGCTTCCCGCCCAACTCATCGACCAGATCGCCGCCGGCGAAGTGGTGGAGCGCCCTGCGTCCGTGATCAAGGAACTGGTCGAGAACAGCCTCGACGCGGGTGCGACCCGCATCGAACTGGAGATCGACGGGGGCGGGCTGAGACAGTGCCTGGTGCGGGACAACGGCAGCGGCATCCCGCGCGATGAGCTGGCGCTGGCGCTGTCACGGCACGCCACCAGCAAGATCGCCAGCCTCGAGGACCTCGAGCATGTCGCGACGCTCGGCTTTCGCGGCGAGGCGCTGCCAAGCATCGCCTCGGTATCACGCCTGTCGCTGACCTCGAGGGCCGCGGGTGCGGACGCCGCGTGGCGGGTCGAGGCTGACGGCGGGCGGCTCGGCGGACCGTCGCCGGCTGCGCATCCCGAGGGCACGACCATCGTGGTGCGCGACCTGTTCTTCAACACTCCAGCGCGCCGCCGGTTCATGCGCAGCGAGCGCACCGAGTTCAGTCACGTCGAGAAAGTCGCCCGCCGCCTGGCCCTGTCGCGCTTCGACGCCGGGTTCCGCCTGTCGCGCGAGGGCAAGCCGCTGTTTGATCTGCGGCCCGCGCACGATGCGGCAGCGCGCGCGCGGCGCATCGCAGAGGTATGCGGGGAAGGTTTTGCCACGCACGCGATGGTGGTCGAGCAGGCTGCCGCCGATCTCCGCCTGTCCGGCTGGCTCGGCTTGCCCACGTTCTCGCGGGCGCAGCCCGATCTGCAGTATTTCTTCGTGAACGGCAGGATGATTCGCGACCGGCTCGTCACGCACGCGCTGCGTCAAGCGTATGCCGACGTGTTGTTCCACGGCCGCCATCCCGCCTACCTGCTTTATCTGGAGATGGATCCGGCGCTGGTCGACGTCAACGCGCATCCGACCAAGCACGAGGTCAGGTTTCGCGATGCACGCAGCATCCATGGATTTCTCTATAAGGCAGTCGAACGCGCGTTGGCCGGCACACGACCCGCGGCCGGCTTCGATGCGCCGCCGCCCGCCACGCCGCGCTTCGAATCCGCGGCACAGGCCGGCGCATGGAGCGGTCCTGCGCTGCAGGACGCCATGAAGCTCCAGCTCCGGGATGCCCCGTATTCGGTGGCGACGTCCTGGCCGGCTTTCACTCCACAGGTTGCTGAAGCGGCGGCGCCTGTGCCAGTGGCGCAGCAGGATGGCCCACCGCTGGGCTATGCGCTCGGGCAACTGGGCGGCATCTATATCCTCGCGCAGAACCGTGACGGGCTGGTCGTGGTCGACATGCATGCGGCGCACGAGCGCGTGCTCTATGAGCGGCTGAAGGCCTCGATGTCGGGTCCGGGCGCGAGCGGCCAGCCGCTGCTGGTGCCGTTGAGCGTGCGCGTCTCGGCGGCCGAGGCCGAACTCGCGGAATCCGTCGCGGGCGAGCTGGCGGGTTTCGGGTTCGAGCTCGACCGGCGCGGTCCGGACGTGATCGTGGTACGGCAACTGCCGGCGCTGCTCCGGACGGCCGACGCGGAGGCGCTGTTGCGGGACATCCTCTCGGATCTCGCCGAGCAGGGCAGCAGCCGGCGACTGGAAGAGCGCATCAACCAGGTGCTTGGCACCATGGCGTGCCACGGCGCGGTACGTGCCAATCGCCAGTTGACCCTTGCCGAGATGAATGCGTTGTTGCGCGACATGGAGCAGACCGAGCGCGCCGACCAGTGCAATCACGGCCGGCCGACGTGGACGAAACTCAGCCTGCCCGAGCTCGACAAGCTCTTCCTGCGCGGTCGCTGAAGGACAGCAGTGAATCCCGCGCCGGCGATCCTGCTGATGGGCCCAACGGCATCGGGCAAGACCGACCTCGCCATCCGGCTCGCCCGCATGGCGCCGGCCGAGATCATCAGCGTCGATTCGGCGCTGGTATACCGCGAGCTGGATATCGGCACCGCGAAGCCGTCGCGCGCGCTGCGGGCGGAGATTCCCCACCACCTGGTCGATGTGCTTGACCCGGCCGAGGCGTATTCCGCCGGCAGGTTCCGCCGCGACGCCCTGGCCGCCATGGAGGGCGCCCGCGCCCGCGGCCGAATCCCGGTGCTGGTGGGGGGAACGATGCTCTATTTCCGTGCCCTGTTGCGAGGTCTTGCCGAGCTCCCCGAGGCGGATCCCGCGATGCGCGCCGCACTGGACGCGGAGGCCGAGCGGCACGGCTGGCCGGCGCTGCATGCGGAATTGGCGCGAGTGGATCCGACCGCTGCGGCGCGCATCCGGCCTGGGGATTCGCAGCGCATCCAGCGCGCGCTGGAAGTCTGGCGTCTCACCGGCACGCCGCTGTCGCAACTGCAGGCCACGGCCACCGGCAGCCCGCCAGGCTGGCGTTTTCTCAAGCTGGGCCTGGCGCCCGGCTCCAGGCCGGAACTGCACGCCGCCATCGAGCGGCGCTTCGAGGCGATGATGCAGGCAGGGTTCCTCGCGGAGGTCGAGCGCCTGCATGCCCGCGGTGACCTGCATGACGGCCTGCCGGCGATCCGGGCGGTCGGTTACCGGCAGCTCTGGGCCCACGTAGAAGGGCATTGCGGGCTGGAGGACGCGGTGCAGGATGCCGTTACGGCCACCCGGCGGCTCGCCAAGCGACAGATGACCTGGTTGCGGGCGGAACCCGACCTGCCATGGTTCGACGACGCCGGCGCGGCCGCTGCGGTCGTCGCTCGTTCGCTCGCGGACGCATCCGGCAGGACGGGCGTGCGGGCCTGATGTGTTAAGATTCGATCTAGGGCGCCAGGGCGCGGGTCCGCTCCTGTCCGACCGGTGGAGGGAACTCCCGGAATAACAATGTGGCCCGATAGGGAGAGTGAATCCGATGGCCAGAGGTCAGTCGTTGCAGGATCCGTTCCTCAACGCCCTGCGCAGGGAAAAGGTACCCGTGTCGATTTACCTGGTGAACGGCATCAAGCTGCAGGGTCAGGTCGAGTCGTTTGACCAGTTCGTGGTGCTGTTGAAAAACAGCGTCAGCCAGATGGTGTACAAGCACGCCATCTCTACGGTTGTGCCGTCGCGCAACGTCAGGCTCGCGACCGGCGACGACGGCTTCGACGACGACGCGGAAGCCTGAGCACGGCGTCGGGAGGCCCTGTTGTTCGATCGTCCCGGGCACGGTGAGCGTGCTGTTCTGGTCCAGATCGGGTTCGGCGCCCGGCCTTCCACTGAAGAACTCGAGGAACTCGAGCGGCTCGCCGTGTCGGCCGGGGCCGTGATCGTCGGCCGGCTGACGGCGACGCGCACGTCGCCCGACGCACGACACTTTATCGGCAAGGGCAAGGTTGAGGAGCTCGGGGCGCTGATCCGCGACACCGGCGCCGACCTCGTGCTGTTCAACCATTCGCTTTCGCCTAGCCAGGAACGCAACCTGGAGAAAGCGCTCACTTGCCGCGTGCTCGACCGGACCGGGTTGATTCTCGACATCTTCGCCCAGCGGGCGCGCACTTTCGAAGGCAAGCTGCAGGTCGAGTTGGCCCAATTGCGGCACTTGTCCACACGACTGGTGCGCGGCTGGACTCACCTCGAGCGCCAGAAAGGCGGCATCGGCCTGCGCGGCCCGGGTGAGACGCAGCTGGAAACCGACCGGCGCCTGTTGGCAGATCGTATTCGCATGCTGACCCGCAGACTCGAGCGGGTCGACAAGCAGCGTGAACAGGGGCGCCGGACCCGTCGCAAGGCCGAGGTCCCGACGGTCGCGCTGGTGGGGTACACCAACGCCGGCAAGTCCACCCTGTTCAACTGCCTGACCGAAGCGAAGGTGTACGCCGCCGACAAGTTGTTCGCGACGCTGGACCCGACCCTGCGGGGGCTCGAACTCACGCCGGGGCTGGATATAGTGCTGGCCGACACTGTCGGCTTCGTGCGCGACCTGCCGCACGAACTGGTAGCGGCGTTCCGTTCGACCCTCAAGGAGACCCGCGACGCCGCGCTGCTGCTGAATGTAGTCGATAGCGCGGATCCGCTGCGCGACGAGCGGATCAGCGACGTGAACCGGGTGCTCGAGGAGATCGGCGCCGACGAGGTGCCGCAACTGCTGGTATTCAACAAGATCGACCTCGAGGGTGAACTTCCCGGGCTGGTTCGGGACGAAGAAGGCCGGGTGCGTGCTGTCAGGCTGTCGGCCAGGACCGGCCAGGGCCTGGACGCGCTGGTCGAGGCCTTGCGCGAGTATTTCGGCGAGGGCCAGGTGGCGGGCGTGGTGCACCTGGATGCATCGGAAGCGCGCATGCGGGCGAAACTGTACGATGCAGACATGGTC
>Ga0114946_10000616_pt1 | contig 23946 bp, 18 predicted proteins | sample WalLakDeSediment_FD_88676 | JGI IMG/M metagenome (GOLD analysis project Ga0114946, IMG submission 88676) | Lake sediment microbial communities from Walker lake, Nevada to study Microbial Dark Matter (Phase II) - Walker Lake 11/02/13 Deep Sediment | ecosystem: Environmental > Aquatic >... | reverse complement strand
TTGGCGACGTTTCGGGGGCGGGCCTTGGCATGGTGGCCGGAGGCTCGCACTCCGCGGTGACGAAGGCCCGGCAACGTGGGCGGCGAGGGATACTTGAGCGCTGCCGCCGTTGCGCCGTTGGCGCATCACTGCCTCGAGATGCGATCGGCGGGCCCCTCGAGGGGCCCGCCGATCGGTTCGGACTACAGGGATGTTCGGGGCGTCAGAGCGGGCAGCCCAGCTCGTTCGCCATCTCGAGGAGGTCCTTGGTGCCGTCGATGCCGTACGGCCCAGTGCCGTCGAGTGCGTCCTGCACCAACTGAATGACCTCGGCGACCGAGTAGTACGAGTTCACGTCGGGATGCGCCGCGTTCAGCAGGGCCGCGACCGCGTGGCGCGCCAGCGCGTTGGTGCCGCCACCAAGTGCCACGACTGCTTGCAGCAGGGTCGGGTCGGTCGCGGAGGTCCGGCCACCCGTGCGGACGGTGATGATGCGATCGAAGGGGTCACGGAAGAGGTCGGTGGTGGCGAAGCCCGTGGGCTCCCAGGCGTTCGCCTGGCGGCCGGGACCCTCGCCGGTGTGGTTGCGCCAATAGCCCGGCGTGCAGCCCTCGAAGCCACGGGGAACGTCGGTCACGCTGGCGTTCACGCCGGCGAGCCACACCGAGTCACCTTCGGGGAGCGGCGTCGGATTGGGCGAGTCGAGCTCGAACTCGACGTCGGTCTCGCCCGCGGGCAGCGTCGTCAGCACGTACCCGAGGTAGAGCTCGTTGCCGGCGTTCGGCGCCAAGAGCGTATCGGAGTACACCGTCGCGCCGCCCACGCGCACGACCACGTCGATGACACGGGGGTCGGGATCGAGCTCGGAGATCGCGAAGTCGACCCGCAGCGGCCGTGGGTACGGGGCAGCGTCGAAGGTCAACGTCTCGGTCAGCGTCTGGACGAAGCGTTGTGGAACTTCCTTGAGGTGGTAGACGTCCTCGTACGAGGTCAGGCCCTTGGAGGTTACTTCGGGCGAGACCTGGTCCCGGAGGACGAAGGCCACGAAGGCCCGCGGGGTGAAGAAGTCCGAGTTGAGGTGCCAGAACGAGACGCCGTTCACGACCTCGGCGCGGATCACGCCGCCGGGCAGGGTGACGGCATCGACGCCGCGCAGCTGCAGGACGGCCTCGAAGAAGTCACCGGTCACCGCCGACTTGCTGTCGGCCACCGCCACCGTGGCGAGGACGTTGTCGTCAGCGTCGCGGAACTCGACGTACATGTCATCCGGGGCCGCTCGGAACCCGTACTTGACGGCAACTTGGACGCGGACCGCGATCGCGCTGTCGAGGTCACCGATGACGATCTCGGCGGGGTTGTTGGCCCCGTACCGGTCGCCCATGCCCACGCCTAGGAACTCGACGGGACCGTCATGTTCCCAGGTCTCGGTGGGCGAAGGAAAGGCCTCGAGGCCGGAACGGAACAGGTCGTACTCGATGTGCCTCGGCCCGGACGCCTGGGGCGTCGTGCTCTGGCAGGCCGCCAGAAACACGGCGGCGCCCACGGCCAGGACCACGAGCAGGGGTTTGGGTGTACGCATGTGGTCGCTCCTCCTCTGACTGGGTGCGTGCCTCGATCCTCGCGAGGCGGCCGATGCACGAGTCCGCTGCTGGGGTGAGGTGCATCCGTTCCCGGATCCGCCGCAGGGGTCGGAATGAGAACTACTTCACGCTAGCAGCGCGGGCGAGGTTCGTCATGTGCACGCGTCACGTGGGTGGCGACCCCTGACCGGGTCCCGTGACCGCGGTACGGTGGCGTGGAAGGGCCCGGGTCTGGCGAACAACGTGGCACGGGGCCGTGCGCGTTGACCGAGCCGTCGTTCGCCGCGCAGTCCGGGCCGACCGAGGGGGTGAACCATGCGCTTCGTCCCGACTGTCCTCGAGGGCGTGGTGGAGGTGCGTGCCGAGCCGCACGCGGACGACCGCGGGCTGTTCGCGCGCACGTTCTGCGCCCGCGAGTTCGAGGCTGCCGGCCTGAGCCGCGTCGTTGCGCAGGCCAACGTGTCGTTCAACGCGCGTGCTGGCACGCTGCGCGGCCTCCACTTCCAGCGTCCGCCGGCGGCCGAGGCCAAGCTCGTACGCTGCACCCGCGGTCGCGTGTTCGACGTCGCCGTCGACCTGAGGCCCGGCTCTCCCACCTTCCTGCGGCACGTGGCCGTGGTCCTGGACGCCGACGAGCGGAACGCCCTGTACGTGCCCGAGGGTTGCGCGCACGGTTACCTCACGTTGGCGGACGCCTGCGAGGTCGCGTACCAGGTCAGCGAGTTCTACGCCCCCGGGGCGGAGGGCGGCCTGCGGTGGGACGATCCGCGCCTGGGCATCCGGTGGCCCGAGACCATCCGGTCGATCTCCGCCAAGGACGCGGCCTGGCCGCTTCTCGACCCGGCCGACCCGCGCCCGTGAGCGTTCTCGCCCCGTGCCACTGGGGCGCGTCCTAGACTGACCGCTGAGCGCCAGAAGAGGCCGCAGGCCCACGTGTCGGCGGCGTTCCCGAGCGCGCGGAGGTGATGCGTTGAAGGCCGTGATCCTGGCCGGCGGCTTCGGCACCCGGCTGTCCGAGGAGACGATCGACAAACCCAAGCCGATGGTCACCGTGGGTGGCCGGCCCATGCTCTGGCACATCATGAAGATCCTGGACGCGGGCGGGATCAAGGAGTTCGTCATCGCGCTCGGGTACCGTGGCGACTACATCAAGCAGTACTTCCTCGACTTTCACGCGGTCAACAACGACATCACCGTCGATCTGGCGACCGGGCACACGACCATCCACGAGGGCAGCCGGCTCGACTGGAAGGTTCACCTGGTCGACACCGGGCTGCACACGCAGACGGGCGGCCGCCTGCGGCGCCTGCGGCCCTGGCTCGACGACGGCACGTTCCTGTTCACCTACGGCGACGGCGTCGCGGACATCGACCTCGCGGAGTTGTCCCGCTTCCACCGCTCGCACGGCAAGCTCGCGACGGTCACGACCGTGCGGCCGCCGTCGCGCTTCGGCAACCTGGCGTTCGAGGGCGACGCCGTCACCGACTTCTACGAGAAGCACGACCTGAGCGACAGCCGCATCAACGGCGGCTACTTCGTGCTCGAGCCGGGCGCGATCGACTACGTCCATGGCGACGACGAGCCGTGGGAGCGCGCGCCGCTCGAGCAACTCGCGCGCGAGGGCCAGCTGATGGGGTACCGCCACCACGGCTTCTGGTCGTGCATGGACACGCTCAAGGAGAAGAACATGCTCGAGGAGCTGTGGGGCAGCAACAGCGCACCATGGCGGATCTGGGGCGGGGGCGACGGGGCCGACTGACGCCGCGAACTGCGACGGTGCCGGGCGTCGTGTGGGCGTCGCGCGGTGGCCCAGCGGGCAAGCCCCTTCCCCTCGGCCGACCGATCTTCAGCGCTCGCGCAGTCCGGCCTCGATGCGGCCGAGCACGATCCCCCAGAGGTTCGCGATGGTCTGCCAGCGTTTGCGTCGCTGGCGCGGGTCCTTGCTGAAGGGCGCCTTGACGATCAGGATCAGCAGGCTCTTCAGGTCGCGCGCGAGCGGTACGCGCGGCATGCCGTGCCGCCGGTAACGGTGGTAGAGGTGCCCGTTGTACCTGCCGAACCGGAACGCCTGGTCCAGGGCGGCTCGATTCAGGCTACGGAACCGCACATGGAGGAGCGCCTTCGGTTCGAAGTGCAGGTGGTAGCCGGCGAGTTGCAGCCGCCAGCTGAAGTCGGTGTCGGATAGCCGCATGAGGCGTTCGTCGAAACCCCCGATCGCGTCGAAGACGTCGACGCGCACCCCCAAGCCGGAACAACCGGCGTGCGGTAGGAAGGGCGCATAGTTGTGTTGGCCGAGGCCTTGCTCCTGCGCCAATGCGCGCGTGGAGCTGAGTTCGGACGAGTTGAGCCGCTCCTTGTCGAAGCGTGAGGCCACGGCCGGGTGTTGATCGAGCGCGGCAACGACGTGCTCGAGCCAGTCGTCGGCCACCTCGTCGTCGGCGTCCGCGAAGACCACCAACGGTGCCCGCGCCGCCCGAACGGCGACGTTGCGGGCGTGCGCCACGCCGCGCGCGTCGCTCGCGTCGAGGAGACGCAGGTGCGGCAGGCGATTTGCGAACGACAGCGCGATCTCGCGCGAGCGGTCGCGCGAGCCGTTGTCGGCGACGAGCACCTCCCATGCGCCCCGGAACGTCTGCCGGCCCAGGGACGCGAGTTGGGTCGCGATCGTCTCCTCGGCGTCGAGGACGGCCACCACGACGGAGATGACGTAGGGCTTGGCGTCGTCGACGGTTTGGGATCGGGACTCGGCTGACGGTGCGACCATGGTCGCCTCCCTCGGCTGCGGGCGACCCCCTCGAACCAGGGGGCGGCGGGCTCAGCTCGATGGCGCCTCGGGGGTGGGCGATTGCCAGCGCGCGAGGCGTCGTGGGCGGCCGGCCACCAGCAGTTCGGGCACGGTCACGAAGCGCCAGGAATTCGGCGCAGCGAGCACCTCCTCCAGGCCCACCAGCAGTTCGGAACGGGCGCTGCCGTCCGTGGCGTCGCCCCGCTGGGGCGCGTCGTGCAGCAGGACGATGGCGCCGGGCTTCAGGCAGGCCTGCAGGCGTGCGGTCAACGTCGGCGCATCCTGCGCCGTCCAGTCGAACGCGTGGCCGGTCCAAGCGACGATCTCATGCCCCTCGCTGCGGACCACGCGCCACGCCGTGAGGTCCAGGTGACCCCGCGGTGGGCGGAACAGGCGAACGCCATAGGGCATGACGGCCTCGTAGCCGCCGGCGATCTGCGATCGCATCGTGGCGCGGTCGAGCTCGGTCAGGGAGAGGTGGTCGGCGGTGTGGTGCGCGACGGTGTGGCCAGCCGCGGCCACCCGCGCGACGAGATCCGGGTGGCGCCGTGCCTGCCGCCCGATCATGAAGAAGGTCGCCCGCGCGCCATGTCGTTCCAGTACCTCGAGCACGCGGGGTGTCGTGACCGGGTCGGGCCCGTCGTCGAACGTCAGCGCTACCAACGACCGATCGGTGTCGACGCCGACGACGACGCCGTACAGACGGCCCAAGGCATGTTCGCGGGTGCGCCGCAACCTCCGGCGGAGGGTGCGCAGGCGGGAGCGGATCACGACATGCGGGCGGCGCGACCCGCCAGTGCCTGGTGGTACCGCTCGACCAGGTCGTCGTTCAACCGTTCAGTGTCGAACTCGGCCTCGACCTTGGCGCGACCCTTGCGACCCATCTCGAGCCACCGCGTCGGCTGGTCGAGGAGGACCGCCAGGTACTCGGCGAGGCGTTCGGCGTCGTGTTCCGGTGCCAGGAAGCCGGTGACGCCGTGCTCGACGAGTTCCGGGATGCCGCTGTGGAGCGTCGACACGACGGGCATGCCGGTGGCCATCGCTTCCTTGAGGACGGTCGGGATGCCCTCCTGATCGCCGTTCGGTGCGGTGACGCTGGGCGCGACCAACACGTGGGCGGTCCGCATGGCATCGGCGACCTCCTCGAGCGGGCGTGGGCCTAGGAAGCGGGCGTGCTGCCCGAGGCCCAGCTCTTCGCTGCGGGCCCGCAACGAGGGACCGAGGGGCCCCTCCCCGATGATCGTCAACTCGACCTTGCGCCCCGAGCGAACCAGCCTCGACAGCGCCTCCAGGGCGTACGTGACGCCCTTCTTGTCCGCCAGGCGGCCGACGAACAGCAGCCGTGCCACACCATCCGGCGAGCGACGCTCGACGAAGGGGAAGCGGCGCAGGTCGATGCCGTCGTGGTGGACCACGACGCGGTCGCCGGGGACCCCCGCGGCGACCAGGCGGCGCTGGAACTCCGCACTGACCGGCAGGTGCAGGTCGCCACGTTCGAACAGCGCGGCGAAGCCCTGCGGGTTGGCCGGGTAGTGAGACGAGATGTCGGCGCCGCGAAACGCCGTCACCAGGGCGGCGTCCACGGCACCCGTGCGGATCAGCCGTTCGCCGATGATGCCCAGTTGACCGAAGTGGCAATGCAGCACGTCGTAGGGGCCCGAGCGCACGAACGAGGCCGCGGTGTGCAACTGGACGAGGTTCCAGGCACGCTTGCCGTACACCTTCGGGTTCAGGGCGTCGCGATGGGCCGGATGCAGCCCTCGTGGTCCGGTGAACACCCGCACGGCCGAGCCGAGCCGCTTCAGGCGCGAAGAGGCGACGGGCAGGTGCCGCATCCGGCGATCCAACCCGAGCCGAGCCAGTGAGGCGGGCAATGTTGCGAGGCTGTTCTGCTTCTCGGCGAAAATGTCCACGTGATGCCCGCGCTCGATGATGCCCACGACCTGCTCGATCACGAAGGTGTTCGACAGCTCGGGGAAGGTGGGCAGCAGAAAGGCGAGGCGCAGCGAGCGGGAGGACGACACGAGCTCACACCACCTTCCGGCGAAGGACGCCGGCGCGCCGCATCCACTGGCCCACCTGCCGGCGGAGTCGGCGCCGCTGGCGCTCGATCAGGTAGCGCCACGGAGCATACGAGCGGCCGAACAGCTCGTGAATCGCCCGGTAGGCCTCCTTCCGCTCCGGGCCGGAGGACTCCGCGGAGGCGTAACGGTAACTCGTCTGCGCCAGGTATCGACTCCCGGCGGCGCGCAGGCGCTCGGCGTCGGCAGGTAGCTCCCCGCACAGCACGTCCAGCAGGTAGGCGGCGTCGCGCGCCCAACTCATCGCCCGGCTGGCAGCACCCTGGTTGGCGTCATGGCGCCGGAAGGAAGCCGCGGTCCCCGGCACCGAGACGTAGCCGTGACGACTCGCCAACCGCGCGATGGCCACCACGTCCTGGAACAGGTTCTCGGGCGTTCCGAAGCCACCGGTGGCCCGCAGCCGTTCGGTGTGGAACAGCGTCGAACAGAAGTAGAACGAGAACCGGCGGCGGAACCAGTTCAGGAACAGGTCGGCGGGTGTGCCATCAGGTGGTGGCGGCGCGGCGGTTCCTTCGCTGTGGCCCGCAGCGTCGATCAGCCGCACGCCGCCCAGCAGTACGCCCGGCTCACGGCTGCGTTCGAGGGCGCGCATGGCCCGCTCGATGAAGGTCGTCTCCAGCACGTCGTCATCGTGCAACAGGAGGAAGTATGCGCCGCGGGCGTGTTCCAGGCAGGCGTTGAAGTTCGCGTTGGGACCGATGTTGGCGGGGTGCCGCACGTACCTCAGCCGCGCATCGCGCTGCGCGAGCATGTACGCCTCGGTGCCGTCGGTGGAGGCGTTGTCGCAGACGACCACCTCGACCTGCGGGTACGTCTGCGTGAGGGCGCTTCGCAGCGCCTCCGGGAACGTGCGCGCGAGTCGGTTGTAGGTGCTGATGCCGATGGTCACGACCGGGTTCGCGTTTGGGCTCGCGGAGGTCGTCACGAAGTCACCTCGTTCCCGTCGGCTTCCACCGCATCGCCGGGGTCCGCTTCCCAAGGCAGCCAACGCTGGGTCGCGCCGTCCCAGCGGCGCACGATGCGCGCCGGTGCACCCACGGCCACGCAGCCTTCCGGAACGTCGCGCGTCACGACGGCGTTGGCGCCGACGATGGCCAGCGGCCCGATCGTCACGCCGGGCGAGATCACCACGTTCTGGCCGATCCACGCGCCCCGGCCGATGCGCACCGGGGCCGTCCGCGCGATTCCCTGGAACTTGTAGGGCACGTCGCCGCGGTCGGCTGCGTGGGTGCCGTCGGCAACGAACACGTTGGCCGCGAACATCACGTCGTCCTCGATGTCGACGCGGTCGAAGACGGTGACCTGGAGCGATGCGGTGGCGGTGACCCGGTCACCGATGCACAACGCTGGCTCGAACTTCTGGGTCGCCTGGTCGCCGTCGGGGTGGCGCAACCAGCTGCCGGGGTATCGCGTGATGGGTCTCAGCACGCTGCCGGGCCCAAGCTTGACGTCGCTGCCGAGGAAGATGCGTTCCGGGTGGCGGATCTCGAACGGGGGCTGGATCACGAGACCGGTAGGTGCCGTCGCGAAGCGCGGCAAGTTGGCTGCGGCGATCGCGTCGCGCAGGCGCTCCAGGCGCACGCCGAGTCCGACGAGAAGCCGGGCGGCCGCGGCGTTGAAGAAGCTGAACGTACGTGCCTTCGGCATGGGGCTCCGAATCCTTGGGGCGCTCGGCCCCCCTGGTGTCCCACGCGTGAACCGCGTCAGGATTGGTCTCAAGGATACCCGCTCGCAATATGCTCGCAGTGACGCCTGTGGTGTCGCCGAAGGCACGGACCGGTCACAGGCATCACGGCCGGTGATCTGTATCATGGCGCGTGCCTAGCGACCAGAGTCCTGCGCCCGAGAGCATGTCAACCGGCCAAGCGATGCGGCGAATGCTCGACCTGCTGTCGCCTGCCGAGCGCCGGCGCCTGTGGCTCCTGACGCCGGTCGTCTCCGTGAACGCCCTGGTTCAGGTGATCGGGATCGCGTCGGTCATGCCGTTCCTGGCCTTGATCGCCAACCCCGGCATCATTCAGGAGCAGGCGCTGTTGCGCTGGATGTACGAGACGTTCGGGTTCACTGGGGTCAACCCGTTCCTGGTCTTCACGGGCCTGGTCGTGTTGTTCGCGTTGATCGGCAGCAATGCCTTCGCGGCTTGGACGCACCTCCTCATGTTGCGGTTCGCGTGGGACATGAACCACACGCTGTCCGTCCGGATGCTGCGGACGTACCTCGCCAAGCCCTACGTCTTCTTCTTGGGGCAGAACTCCGCCAACCTCGCGAAGAACATCCTGGGCGAGGTCAGGCGGACGGTGCAGGGGGTCATGGTCGCCGGGATCAACTTGATGGCCCGCGCCGTGGTGGCCGTCGCGGTCCTCATGCTCTTGGTGGTGGTGGACCCCTGGCTCGCCGTCGGCACCTTCTTCGTGCTCGGCGCGGCGTACGGTGCGTTCTTCCTGCGCGTGCGGCGCGGGTTGGCGTACGCTGGTGAGCGCCGCGTCACCGCGGACCGCCATCGTTACCACGCGGCGACCGAGGCGCTCACGGGCTTCAAGGAGATCAAGGTGCTCGGCATGGAGGCACCCTTCTTGGAGCGCTTCGAGCGGCCGTCGCGCGCCTTCGCTCGCTACGAGGTCCGGCACGAGGTCATCCGCATGCTGCCCCGCTACGCGTTCGAGACGGTCGCTTTCGGCGGCATGCTGGTGATCGTCCTGTTCGCGCTGGCCCGCGAGCAGGGACTGGGCGAACTTCTGCCCACGCTGGGCGTGTACGCGTTCGCCTCCTACCGCCTCATGCCCGCGCTGCAGGGCATCTTCGGATCGATGGCGGAGTTGCGCTTCAGCATGGCATCGGTCGACGCGCTGCACGGGGATCTCGAACGAGCGGTCGCGCCGGAACCGGCCAGGCGCGACAGCATCACGCCGTTGCCGTTCCGTGAGGTGCTCGAACTGCGCGGCGTGACGTTCGCGTACCCGGGTACGCGGAAGCCGTTGCTGAACGAGTTCGACCTGACGATCGAGGCCAACACCTCCGTGGCGCTGGTCGGCGCCACCGGCGCGGGCAAGACCACCGTCGTCGACCTGCTGTTGGGGTTGCTTCGCCCCCAAGACGGCGACCTGGTCGTCGACGGCGTCGTGGTCGACGACGGGGCGATTCGTGCCTGGCGGAGTAACATCGGCTACGTGCCGCAGGTCATCTATCTCTCGGACGACAGCATTGCTGCGAACATCGCGTTCGGGGTGCCACGGAAGGGGATCGACATGGAGGCCGTGTACCGGTCCGCGCGCCAAGCGCAGATCCACGAGTTCATCGTGAACGAGTTGCCTGAAGGATACGCCACGACCGTCGGGGAGCGGGGCGTGCGCCTTTCCGGCGGCCAGCGACAGCGCCTCGGCATCGCCAGGGCGCTCTACCGCGATCCCGACGTGCTCGTGCTCGATGAGGCCACGAGCGCGCTGGACAGCGTGACCGAGGAGGACTTCTTCCGGGCGATCGACGAGATCGGCCGAAGCAAGACGATCGTCATGATCGCGCACCGCATCTCCACCGTCCGGGCGTGCGATGCCATCGTCGTGTTGGACGGCGGTCGCGTGATGGCGCGCGGCAGCTACGACGAGTTGCTGGCCACCAGCCCACACTTCCGTCAGCTGGCTCGGGCCGACCGACTGGGCGAGACGGTGAAAGCGTGATCGCGTCGCGCCGGCGGCTTGGCGGCCTCCAACGGCTGGCCGGGACGCTGGTCGTGGGCGTGCTCGTGCTGGGTGGCTGCCAACTCGCGCCCCCACCCGAGCCGGCCGAGGTGATCGACGTCGACGCCTTCGTGGCGGTCGCCGGGGCGCAGCTCTCGCTGGTCCTGCCGCCCTACTCGGGGACCATCACCGTCGAGGCGTTGCGAGCGGAGACGACGGTGCGCTTCGCCCGTAGCGGTGATCGGCTGCGCGTGGCGTGGGTCGGGGGCGCAGCCAACGCGGGCGGCCAGGTTCGCCTGCGCTTCGCCCCGTCGCTGGACGAGCCGCCGCAGATGGACGAGGGGGTGGTGCTGGCGGCAGCGGGCGGTACGAACTTGGGCCTCGGTGTCCTGCGCTTGTCGTCCAGTGCGGACGGCGCGACGCACGCCACGCCCCTGGCCGTCGACGCGCTGCCGGTGGGCGAGCTGACGCTCGATCCCGCCTGGGCCGGGCGCCCGCTCGGCGACGTCGACGGCAGCGGCGTCCTCGACGTGGGCGACGCGTTGCGCCTGGTGGCCATGGCCCGGGCAGGGTCCGGTGACGAGGATGAGCGCTACCACGCCGACCTGACCCTGGACGACGTGGTCGGGGCGGCCGACCTGGAGCTCGCGTTGGAGCGGCTGGTGGACCCGGGCTTGCCGGCGCGATTGCACGTCCGACCGCGCGCGGTGCCGTTCGTGGCGCTCGCCGGCGCGGGCGGACTGGAGGCGTGGGTGCTCGTGGGGAACGCGGGCCGTGCGCCCTTCGCCGACCTCGAGGCGGTGCCGCCGTCCGGGGTGGTGGTGGCGCCCAGCGGAGGGCTGCCGGGGCAGTCGCTGGCGGTGAGCGTGGACCTGCCGGCGTCGGCCCGGCGCGGCTGGCGACCCGGGACGCTGCGGATCGAGGGGGGCACCGAGTCGGCGGAGGTCCGGTTGGGGCACGTGGTCGTGCTGGTGGCGGGCCAGTCGAACGCAACGGGACTGGGAAGCCCGTTGACGCCTTGGCCGGAGGTGGCGTCGCCGGCGGTGCGGCTCTTCGGGAACGACTACCGCTGGCGCGACCTGTTCGAGCCGATGGACAGCGCGAGTGCCCAGGTCGACGCCGTGAGCGAAGACACCAACGTCGGGTACTCGTTGGGCACGCGGTTGGGGTTCGGCTTGTGGGACGCGACGGGCTTCGAGTCGTACCTGATTCCGTCCACCCGCAACGCCAGCAAGCTGGAGAGTTGGCAGCCGCCGACGAATCGGTTGGACCGTTCGACCCTGTTCGGTTCGACGAACTTCCGGGCACAGGTATCGGCGGGCCTGCAGCAGAACCCCGTGGGCGGCCAGCCGTTCGGCTCCGAGGGCGGGCCGGTGACGTCGCTGGTGTGGTACCAGGGCGAGTCGGACGCAAACGCGGCGTCGGATCGCGGCCTCTTCCAGGCGCGCACGAACGCGGTCATGAACGCGTTCGACGTCGAACTGGGGATGCCGGTGGTGTACGTGCAGTTGGCGTCGGATTGGCGCGAGCAGGTCAACGTGCAGCAGCACGCGGTGGCGGAGTTGCAGCGTCGGCTGGAGTCGACGTGGGGGGTGCTGGGGCAGCGGCGCTCGAGCAGCTTCCACATGGTGGTGGCCTTCGATCTGCCCAGGTCGGATCGGATCCACCTCAGCGCGTTCGGTCAGCGGGTGCTGGCGGAGCGCGTCGCGTTGGCGATCCGGCAGCACGTGTTCGGCGAGGACGTCGACGGCACGGGTCCCCGTCTCGACCGCGACCAGGTGGCCTGGTCGGGGACGAGCGTGTGGGTCCAGACGACCCACGTCTTGGCTGCTGCGTCGTTGAACAAGGGCTACTTCACGGTGTTCGACGGTCCGCCCAACGGCAGCTTGGACGACGTCGCGACCTATGGTGACAACACGATTCCGATCGCGTCCGTGGTCCGCGATCCGGCCGATCCGTCCGCGGTGCGCCTGACGTTGGAGCGCGCACCGGGATCCACGCCGTTCGTGCGCTACATGGCGCTGCCGGGCGTGGGGCCGTCGACGACCACGCCGACCGCACCCGAGACCTGGGATGTCATGGCACCCGGGGTGGTGGTCGCGGATGAGGGGGGGCTGCCGCTGCCCGCGTTCGGGCCGCTGGCCGCCATCGCTCGGCCATGAGCGGTCGCCTCCAGGGCCCCTGAGTCTCGCCCATGGCGAGCGCCCCGCCGGGACCGCGGTCCCGGCGGGGCGCTGCACGCTCTGGGGGCACCGCGCGGAGCGGTGCCGGCGACGAGTCTCAGGGGGTCGGCAGCGCGACGTACTCGATCAGCAGCGTGGGGACTCGCGCATCCGCTGCGCCGACGCCGTCGAACGACCAGACGCGGCGCGACTCGGTGCTGGCCGGGTCGGTGTTGCTGAGGAACAGGACCAGCGTATTGGTGGTGCCCCAACTGGGGAGCGCGACGATCTGCTGGATGACGCCGGCGATGTCCGAGGACTGGTACGGCGCGTTGACCGTCCAGGCGCCGCTGATGCTCCAGGTGACGGCGTCGGTCCGGCTGATCCGGCTGGTGATGTCGGCGGAGGGTGCACCGTTCGGATCCTGCGGGAACGCGGCGGCGTCGGTTGCGAGTTGGCCGGTGACGTCGAGCACCAGGGTGCCGGCGGTGCCGCCGTCGGTGTAGGCGGACAGCCGCAGGACAGCCTCCACCACGTTGGCCCCGGCAGGCAGGGCGACGCTGGGGAAGCGCAGGCCGGCCTCGGTCTGGGCGTGGTTCGGGTCGTACCCCAGATCGAAGCGCTGCCAGTTCGCCCAGACCCAGCCGGCGGGGTAGTTGGTGGCGTTGGTGATCGAGTTGGACAGGAACTCGACGGCGTCGTCGCCGTTCGCGTTGACGGTCACGCTGAGTGATTGGATGGCGTTGAAGTTGGCGGTCACGCTCGATACGCCGGCTGGGATGGTGACCTCGCACTGCAGGGTCTTGACGCCGGCGCACAGGTCGCCGGTCCAGCCCGCGAAGCCGCCGGCGTCCACCGCTGCCGTCAGGGTCACGGCCGTGCCGACGGGGAAGGACGCGCTGACGAGCGCGGCGTCGGTGTCGATGCCCGCGGGATCCGAGGTGACCGATCCGTCGGCGCCGCCAGCGGTCGCGATGGCGACGTTGAGGGTCCCAGAGGCAAGGGACGCGAAGGTGGCGGTGACGTCGGTGGCGGCGTCCAGGGTGAGGATGCAGGTGGTGGCGGTGCTGCCGGCTTCGCAAGTCGCGCCGGTGAACCCGGTGAAGCTCGATCCGGCCGCGACCGCGGCCGTCAGGGTGACCTCCGCGCCCACGGGGAACTCGGCGGTGAACTCGGCGGCCGCGGTATCGATGCCGGCAGGGACCGAGGTCACGGTGCCGCTGCCGGTGCCAGCCACCGTGACCGACAACTCGACCGTGGTCGGTGTCGGCGGCGTTCCGCAGGCCGCCAACACCGCCAGGCCGACGACGATCGCGGCGATCAAGCGCAGACGTACGTTCATGCATTACCTCCGTTTCAGGCTCCGGCCACGCTCAGGATAACCGGAGCAAGATGCCTCGGTTGGCCGTAACCGGATGCTCCGGCCGCGACACCCTCGTTCTACCGCCCAGGCCGATTTGGGCCAGTGACGCATTCCCCTTCGTAGGGGACGGGATGGCGGGCGGCGCGGGCCGCCTCGGGCGGATGCCGTCAGATGCACAGCGCCCTCGTGCCGGATGTGGGATGATTCTGGGCGTGCGAACGCGCCCACGGACGCGGCGCGATCGAGGGACGATCCGGGCGGAAGGCGGGCGCCGATGACACCAGACTCTCAAGAGGCCACGCTCAACCTGCACGAGCTCTTCGGGTTCCTGCTGCGCGGCGCCCTCATCGCCGTCGTCCTGGCCGCGGCCAGCGCCGCCGCGACGTACGTGCTCACCCAACGGCAACCACCGACCTACCGGGCCGAAGCGACGCTGCTGGTGGCTCGTTCCACGGCTGGTGGCGCCCAGTTCGGCGTGACCGCGGTGACCGCGCCGCCCATCGAGCTCGGCGCGTACCGCGTCGTGGCGACCAGCGACCAGGTCCTGGCCGGCGCGTTGGCGCTGCTCGGGGAGTCGGCGCCGACGGACGCCGCCATTCGTTCGCTGCGAGGCCGCATCGGCACGTCGGTCGAGGCGGGCGTGCGCGACTCGAGCCTGTTGCGGGTCGATGCGCGTGCCGGCACGGTCGACGCCGCCGTGCGGCGCGCGAACGCGGTCGCCACGGCGCTCGTGGCGTGGGACCAGCGCCGGGCGACCGAGAGCATCGAACGCGTCATCAACACGCTGTCGCAGCAGATCGAGGGCCTGAGCGAGCAGATTCGGGCGCTGCAGGCGATCGGCGACACCGCGGACCAGGGTCAGATCGGTGGATTGATCCGCCTCCGGGCGGAGCAACAGCAGCAGATGGCGTACGCCCGTGCGCTCGTCGCCTCCGCCGAAGGCATGCTGTTGGTCCTGCAACCGGCCGACACGACGCCGAGGCAGATCGCGCCGCGCCCGTTCGCCAGCGCAGTCATCGCGGCGTTGGTGGCGATCGTCGCCACCTACGGCCTGCTCCTCCTGCGGATGTCGCTCGACATCCGCCTCCGTGGCACCGACGACATCGGGCGGGTATCCGGCCTACCGATCCTGGCGGAGTTCCCGTCGGGCGGTAGGAGCGAGGGGTTGCAACCGCGGTTGAGGGAGGCGTCGAGCTACCTGCGGACGAACCTCCTGTTCGCGACGGACGACGCCCACCCCAAGGTGTTCATGGTCACCAGCTCGGTAGAGCACGAGGGCAAGACCACCGTCGCGCGCTACCTGGCGGAGGGCTTCGTGCGGTACGGCTACCGGACGCTGCTGGTGGACTGCGACCTGCGGGCGCCGTCGGTTGCGTCGGGGTACGACGTCGTTGGCGGCGTGGTCGAGGAGGCGAGCACCGAGTCCTGGTTGCGCGATCCAACTGGCTCCCATCACGTTCTCACGGTGAAGCTCGCGCCGGATGGCCAGCTCGACGCGATCCCGCAGTTCCGGCCAGTCGCGAACGCGGCAGAACTGCTAGGTCGCGGCTTCCGCACGGTTCTCGCCCGCTGGGCCGACTATGACGTCTTGGTCATCGACACGCCGCCCGTGCTGGCGGTGGCGGACCCGCTGACCATCGCGCCCCACTGCACCGGCACCATCGTGGTCGTCGATCGCAACCGGACGGATCGGCGCAAGCTGGCGCAGACCATCGGCGCGCTGCATCGGATCGGCGTCCGCGTGCTCGGCGTGGTGGCGAACCACGAGGCGATGTCCGCGACCAGGAGCTACGGCGAGGTGTACGGCGGCGCCGCAGCCGAGGCGCCGCGCCGTGACGGCTCCCAGAAGCGCAGCCGGGCGCAGGCGCGACCGTCCGACAGCGGATCGTGAGCCGCGCGATCAGCGGATCATGCCCTTGGTGATGGGGTTGCTGGAGCCGCCGGCGGCGGCGAACTTCCGCAGGTAGTCGATGCCTTGCGCGACGAACGGGACCGGGTCGTGCCACACCAGGTCGTCGTACCCGCAGCGCCATTGGGGTCGCAGCCCCGCGACACACTCGCGCAAGCGCCCCTGGCGCGCCGAGTCCAGGAGGCCCAGCGTGTCGCCGAGGATCCAACGCGCCTTCGCGCCGACGCGCGTGGGCGCCTCAGCGCCATGGGCGGTACCGGTCGCCACGCGGTACCAGGCGTAGGGCAGGTCCATGCCCGCCACCATCGTTAGGGCCGTCGCCCCACCCAGCCGGCCGTTGACGTCGATGAGGCTAGCGACCCCGTCCGAGCCCCGCAGCCAGTCCATGTCGACCACACCGTGCCAATCGAGCGACTCCATCATCGCGATGGCGTTGCGCTGCGTCACCGGGTCGTCGACGGTGACGCGGTAGGTCGAGGTTCCGAAGTTCGCGGCGCCCTTGGAGCGGACGATGTCGAAGACGATGCTCGAAACGTGCTTGCCGCGGTCGTACACCCCGAGGACCCCCAGCTTCGGCCCGTCGACGAACGCCTGCAGGACCGGTAGGCGGTCCTCGGTTAGGTCGAAGCTTCGCACCAGTTGCTCGAAGCGCGTCAGCAGGTCGTCGTAGGAGCGGGCGATGCGCACGCCCTTGGCGCTGTTGCCGATGCGGGTCTTGATGACCAATGGGTAGGCGAGCTCGCGGCCGAGCGTCCGCAACTCGTCCAGGGAGCGCACCTCGTAGGTCGGAGGCGTGGGGCAGCCTGCGCGCTCCGCATGACGTGCGCATAGGAGCTTGTCCTCGGCGGTGCCCCAGCGTTCCAGCGTCGGCACGGCCAGCATGAGGTCGGCGGGCAGGCGGCCGCGGCCGCGGATGACCAGCTCCACGTCCTCGTGGCAGGGGAAGAGCACCCGGGCGCCCGTGCGCCGCAGGGCGACCGCCACGGCGTCGAGGTACGCGTCCGGCTCGGCGAAGAAGTCGGGCAGGCGGGTGAAGGAGCGCGCGAAGCGCGAGAAGCGCGCCATGGCCGAACCGGACGCGTCGCCGACGTGCACCTCGATGCCTTTGCTGCCGAGCGAGCGGACCACGGTGTACGCCGTGCGGCACCAGCCGTAGGTGACGAAGGCAGAGGGCTGCGTGCCCCGGCTCCGCCGCCGTGTGCGGGAGGCACCGCCAGTCATCGGCTTCTCGCTGCCGTGCCGGAAAGCGGCGCCGCACGTCGTGGGTCCCATCCCAGGCCGGCGAGCAGTTCCGGGAAGATGGCGTCGACGTGAAAGGCGTCGGCGCGCGCCGCGGCCTCCTGCTTCATGCATATCACCTCTGTGGGATGATCGAGAATCCAGCGAACGCTTTCGACGAGGGCACCGACGTCGCGGGCCGGGAAGAGGAGGCCGTTGCGCCCGTGTTCCACGAACTCCGCATTGTCCTGCCAGTCCGATGCGATCACCGGGATGCCCGCGATCATGGCATCGAGGATCACGCCTGGGAACCCCTCGCCCGAGTAGAAGGTCGGGAACAGCATGGCGTCGTAGTCCACCAGGCGTGCGTGCACGTCCTGCGGCGCGAGCACGCCGCGGTACGTCGTCGCCGATCCAGCACCGGTCATCAGCGTCTCGAACCACTCGGTCGCGCGTGCCTCCACGGGACCCCAGAGGTCGAGCGTGGCGACGGCCTCGCCGCGTTCCGCGTTGATCCGCGCCACGGCCTCGACCGCCAGCGCGGCGCCCTTCTCGGGGATCAAGCGGGAGAGGAACACGAAGCGGAAGGGGTCCGCGACGGGGCCGGACCGCGGACGGTCGGGGGCGAAGCGGCGGAAGTTGGGCAGCAGGCGCACGTTGTCGAGTCCCGCCTCCCGCAGGGAAGCGAGCATGCGGCGGGTCTGAACGTACACGCCGTCGCAGGTGGCGAGCGCCGCCAGGTCCTGCGGGCGTTGGCGCAGGTAGGCAGGCAGCCAGCCGCCGACCACCAGGTAATGCAGCCTGATGCCCCAGCGCCGCTTCCAGCGGGCGTACAGGGGCAACAGGAGGCGCAGGCCGCGGGACCCGGGCATGAACACCAGGTCGCTGCATTGGCGGCGCGCGCGCAGCAGTTGCCGGGCCAGGCGCAGCGCGCCGCGTAGGCCGGCACCCGTGTCGACGACCTGGACGCGCTCGGGCCCGAGGCGTCGACGGAGCTCGTCGATCACGATGCGGGTGCGCAGGATCTGCCCATTGGCGCCCGAATTCCCTGCGGCGACGTGGCCCGCGACGGCCACGCGGAGGCCGCGGTCGCCCGGCCCCGCGACGTGCACCGGCGACTGGGTGGTGCCGTCGGTCACGCGCGCCTCCGGCTGGCGTGGGTTTCGTGCAGCACGCCTTCGAGCTGATCGGCCAGCAGGTGGCGGGCGAAGCGCTCCTCGGCCAGGCGCCGGGCCGCCCTTCCCGCCGCCTGCAGGCGTGTCGGGTCGCCCATCCACGCCGCGAGCGCGTCGGCGGCCTGCGCCACGTCGCGCGGGAGCCGCAGGCCCGCGCCGTGCGAGGCCAGCAGGTCGGCCTGCCAGCCGCCGTGGTTGACCGCAACCGGGCGCGCGGCCGCGAGGCCATCGAAGAACTTGTTGGCCGAGTTGACCTCGAGCTCGGGCAGGTCGATGAACACCGAAATCACCAAGCTCGCGGCGGCGAAGGCGGCGGCGATGTCCTGCTTGGGCATGCGCGGGTACATGAAGAACTCGCGGTCCAGCACCCCGAGTTCGGCCGCCAGCGCCCGCACCGTGGCCTCCTCGGCGCCGTGGCCGATGACGACGAAGCGCGCGTCCGGGTGCCGCTCGCGCGTCGCGGCGGCGAGCCGCGCCAGGTAGTCGACACCGTTCGCCTTACCGAGGGTGCCGGCGTACAGCACGATGGGGCCGTCGCCCAGTTCTGGGTGGGCGGCCCGGAACGCCGCCGCCGCGGCCGGCGACGGGTCGAACCGCTCGAGGTCGCAGCCGTTCGGGATGACGGTGACGCGCTCGGGGGGGTAGCCCCGGCGCACCACGCCCTCGGCCATGCCCGGCGACAGCGCGATCACCCGCGCCGAGGCGTGGTACGCGAGCCACTCGAGCGCCAGGGCCGCGCCGCGGGAGAGGGGGTTGCGCAGCGCCCCCATGGCGATGGGGACCGCCGGCCACAGGTCGCGCACCTCGAACACCAACGGCACGCCGTGCCAGCGGCTGGCCGCGATTCCGGGGATGGCGATCGTGAGCGGCGTGCTGGTCGCGAACACGAGGTCGGGCGCGAGCGAGATCGCGCGCGGCACGGCCCGCACGGCGAAGGCGGCGAAGGCACGCATGCGCGCGAGCAGATTCATGTCGTTCGTGTACGGCACCGGGTACCAGTGCACCTGCACGCCCTGCTCGTCGGTGACGTACCATCCCCGCCCCGCCGCCGACTCGCGGATGCTGGTGACCACGTGCACCTCGTGCCCCCGTGCGGCGAGGCGGGTGGCCGCCTCGAAGGCGCGCGAACCACCCGGCATCGACGGCGTGTTGAAGTACTGGTACAGGTACGCGATCCTCATGAGCGACCTACCGTTTCGGCGCTGGCCGGCGCGCGGCGCCCGGCGTCCGACGCCAACTGGCGCCCGTAGGCGGCGAGCAGGCCAACGCGGAACAGCTGGCGCAGGTCGTCGTTCGGGCCGCCCTCCAGGGCGGCGGCGCGGCGCAGGAGCCGTTCGACGCGATGGAGCGGGCCCGCGACCGCGCGGAGGTGCCCCAGGCCGCGCCGGACCTGCACCCCCCACGTGCGCAGGCGGCGGCGGTCGGTGGTGGCGGCCGCCGGCTGGCGCAGCGCCGCGAAGCGCGCGGCGACGGCGTCGGGCTGCAGGTCGCCGGCCAGGGCGCAACCGTCGCGCGTGGCCTCCGTCAGCATGCCGTGCAGCGCGTCGCCCACGCTCGCCACGTCGCGCACCGCGGCGAGCCAGTCGACGAGGGCCGAGCGGTCGGCGGTCGGCAGGGCATGGAGGTCGGCGAAGCGCTCGCGCAGCAGCGCGACCACGACGCGCTTGTCGTGGCGGAGCTCGGCCGGCCAGCGGCTGGCCGCGTCCAGCAGCGCGCGGCTCGCGAGCGGCCGGCGGGCCGCCATCACCGGCTCCTTGTAGTAGCCGGGCGCCAGCAGCCATCCGAAGACGCCCACGTGGAAGTACAGGTAGTGGTGCAGGTCCTTGGGCCGGGTCGCGTCCGAGGCCGCGGCGATCGATTCGACCTGGCCCGCGACGGCATCCCGCACGCGGGCGGCGGCCTCCGGCGTCAGGAGCGCTCTCAGGGCGGGCGACAGCCCTGGCCACGGCGTCCGCAGCACCCCGGCGATGGCGTCGGCGCTCGTGCTGAACGCGCCGCCGAGGCCCAACACGTGATCGCCGAGCAGCACCGGATGGGCCGGCAGTCCGTGGTCGGCGAGGAAGCGCTCGCCGGCGCAGAAGTGGCCCAGGTTGTCGCTCCCCAGAGCCGACGCACGCAGCCAGTCGTCGAGGTGGACGGCGAAGGAGGCCGGCGCGTAGCGCAGCGCTCGGTGCGGAACGGCCGCCACCGCGGCCAACGAGCGCGCGATCTCCGGATCGCTACCGGCCACGTCGGGAAGGTGGTACCAGGTGAAGGCCGTCTCGGGGCGACTTCCGGCTTCGCGCAGGAGGGCGAGCAGGAGGCGCGAATCGTAGCCGCCGGTCAGCGCCAGCTGGAAGGGTGCGCCGTCGGCCAGCGTGTGCCCCAGCGACGTCCGCGCGAGCTCGTGCAACTCCTCGACGGCCTCGTACAGGCGCCGGGGCGCCTCCTCACCGAACGACAGGTCCCACCAGGCGCGCTCCCGGGCCGAGCCGTCGGCGCGTACCAGCACCTCGCGCGCCGGACGCAGGCGATGAATGCCGTCGGTAAGGGTGAGCGAGCCCAGCGGGTAACCGACCGCGAGGAAGCCGGCCGCACCCTCGAACGAGAGCCGCGGCGCGCGTCCGAGCAGGCGCGCCGCCTCCGCCTCGGAGCGCCCGAAGCAGAAGCGACCGGCGTCACGGCCGTGGAACAGCGGACGCGACGCGAGGTGGTCGTTGATCAGGCGGAGGGTACGGCGGGGCTCGTCGATGACGAGCACCTGGTAGCTGCCCTCGAAGCGGGTAGGGTCGAGCTCGGCGGACGCGACATCGTCCCCCAGCGACGCGCTCAGGTCGTCCGCGGAGACGATGGCGGATGGCGAGCGGTTCGTGTCGACGAGCTGCCCGAGGACCGCGAGGATCGCGCCGGACGGATGCCGCACCACGCTCAGGCGCTCGTCCGCACGCGTGCGGGCCGCGACCCAACACCAATCGGACGCGAGCAGCACCCGCTCGTCGTCACCGGCCTCGGGCGGCCAGTCGGGCGGGGCGGCGGAGCGTACGGGCCGGGGTCCGATGGCGCCGACGAAACCCGACCTCACCACGCACCTCGGAGCGGTCGCCGCGTCCGTGACATCGATCGAGGATAGCGCCGGCCGTCGCGCGTCCTGGCGAGGCGCGTCACAGCGGAGAAGGGGTTCGGCGCCCATCGGCAGGGTCGGCTCGAACGTGTGCAGGCGTGGGCGGCAGAAGCGGCCGCAGGGGCTACGATGCGAGGCGTGACGCCGATCGGGGCCATGTCGACGTGCGACGTTCGCCTGCCGCAGGTGGGCCTCGGGCGGCGGCCGGGTGTGGTGGGCTGATGGACTGGGTCGATCTGGCACGGAGATTCGTCCCTCGTCCTGTGCGCCAGGCCCTCCAGCGGTTCGTGTCGCTGCAGGGGCAGAAGCTGCGGTACTTCGAGCGTCGCGATCCACTTGCCGGCGTCTTGGAGGGCGACGACAACGGCCTGGAGTTCCCCTTCCGGGTGGGCATCGTCAAGAACCGCGCCTACCGCCACACGCACTACGTGGCCGCCTGCAGGGAACTGCGGGTTCCCTTTCGTGTCGTCGACGTGACCGTCCCCGACTGGTGGTACGAGGTGCGCGCAGCGGGGTGCGATGCCTACCTCGCCTGGCCCGACGCCACCAGCACGCCAACAGCGAAGCTGCTGAAGGACCGCCTCGACTTGCTGCAGCGCGAGCTCGGCGCGCGCGTATTCCCGAGCTCCGCGGAGCGGTGGCTCTACGAGGACAAGGTGCGTTTGGCGGACTGGCTCGCGGGGCGTGGCGTGCCCCACCCGCCGACCCACGTCTTCTTCGACCGCGCAGTCGCGGACGACTTCGTGGCCACCTGCGCCCTCCCGGTCGTGAGCAAGACGGCATTCGGGGCGGCGTCCACCGGCGTGCGCATCCTGCGCCGGCGGCGCGACGCGCATGCGCTGGTGGCGCGTGCTTTCGGTCGCGGCCTCACCGTGGCCGGCCACGATCCGCGCGACCGCCAGTGGGGCTTCGTGCTCTTCCAGGACTACCTCGAGGTCGCCAGGGAGTGGCGCCTCGTGCGCATCGGCGACGCGTACTTCGGCCATCCCAAGGGGCGCGTAGGCGACTTCCACAGCGGCTCCGGGCTCGCGTATTGGGACGTGCCCGAGCCGCGACACCTGGAGCTTATCTACCGCGTCACGGAGGCGGGCGGTTTCCGCAGCATGGCCGTCGACACCTTCGAGACGGCCGGCGGCGAGCTGCTGGTCAACGAACTGCAGACGGTGTTCGGGGCGAGCACCTCGGTCGACCAGCTGCGGGTCGATGGCCGGCCCGGCCGCATGCTCCGCGATGGCCAGGGCGGGTGGCGCTTCGAGGCGGGTGACTTCGCCCGCAACGCCTGCGCCAACGCCCGCGTGCTCGATCTGGTGGCGCAGTGGCGGAAGTGAAGGAGCGCCTGCGGGACATCGGCAGCCGCCTGCTGGTGGCGGGCGGCGCCACTCGCCTCGGGCGGCGCTTCGGGGACCGGGGGGGCAGCTTCATCCTGTACGGCCATCGTGTGCGGGAAGACGACGAGGGCTTCTTCCCGAGCCTGCGGCCAGGCTGGCTGCGCGACCAGTTGGCGTACCTGACGTGCCACTACGAGGTGATCGGACTCGACACGCTGGTGGCGTGCATCGCCGAACGGCGCCCGCCACCGCCGCGCTCCGTGGTGCTGACCTTCGACGACGGCTTCCGCGACAACGTCGAGGAGGCGCTGCCGATCCTCGATGCATTCGGCGTCAAGGCGACCATCTTCGTGGTCACGGGGTCGCTGACCGATGGCCAGCTGCCGTGGTCGCAGCGGCTCGGTTGCGTGTTCCAGCACGCGGCTGTCGCGTCATTTCGGCATGAGCTCTTCGGCGCCGACGAGGTGGAGCTGCCGGACGTCGCGGCGCGCCGCCGCGCTTACGCCCTCGCGCGCCGGGCGTTGGCAGTCGCCCCCAGGGTGGCTCGGGACGCCGCCATCGGGGAACTGGAGCGGGGTCTCAGCGTTGAACCGCCGCGCGACCGGATGATGACCTGGGCGCACGCACGCGAGGCGTTGGCGGCGGGCCACGGTATCGGTGCCCACACCTACTCGCACGCGCTGCTCGCGCAGGTGCCGGCCGCGGAGGCGCAGTGGGAGATGGAGCGTTCACGGGTCGACCTGGAAGAGCGCCTGGGACTGCGTCATGCCTCGTTCTGCTTCCCCGGGGGAAGCACCACCCCGGCACTGCGGGCGCTGGCGCGCACGTTGGGGTTCCGTAGCTGCTTCCGTCCCGACCCGTCGAGGCGGCTCAACCGCCCGGACGACGTCGACGCGTATTCGCTCGTGCGGATGGGTCTTCCAAACGCGCCCGCCGTGCAGCTGGAGGCCGAACTCGACGGCCCGTTCCACCCGCTGCGCCGGTGGACGGGGCGGTACGCGAGGTTCGAAGCGCGCTGACGTTCCCGGGGTGACTCGGGGCGGATGGCCCCGGATCAGCGGCCGACCAGCGTGCGCCACAGGTACACGAGGTCGCGCCAGAAGACGTAATCCTCCACGTAGGCGCGGTTGAGGCGCACCTTGTCGGGGAAGATCACCTCGCGGTTGTAACGCTCCGGGTCCTCCTGCCGTGCCAGCAGTTCCTCCTCGTGGCGGTACGCGAGCGTGGCGGGCCCGGTGATGCCCGGCGCCACGCTGAGGACGATGCGGTCGTCGCCGGTGAGCCGGTCGGCGAAGCCGGGCACGTCGGGGCGCGGCCCGACGAGGCTCATGTGGCCGAGCAGCACGTTCACGAACTGCGGCAGCTCGTCGAGCTTGGTCGTGCGCAGGAGGCGGCCCACGCGCGTGATGCGGGGGTCGGCCGCCGTCGTGACGGTCGTGTCGAGGTCAGTGCCATCGCGCATCGTCTTCAGCTTCAGCAGTGGGAAGGTGGCGCCGTGGCGCCCCACCCGGCGCTGGACGAAGAACCCCGATCCGCCGTGCGCGATGGCCGAGGCCGCGGCCCCCAGCATGATCAGCCAACCGGCCAGGATC
>Ga0114946_10000615_pt1 | contig 23966 bp, 20 predicted proteins | sample WalLakDeSediment_FD_88676 | JGI IMG/M metagenome (GOLD analysis project Ga0114946, IMG submission 88676) | Lake sediment microbial communities from Walker lake, Nevada to study Microbial Dark Matter (Phase II) - Walker Lake 11/02/13 Deep Sediment | ecosystem: Environmental > Aquatic >... | reverse complement strand
TCGGCGGAAGAGGCCTTGATGCGGAAAAATATGCCGAAGTGTTAAACAGCGCCGGCTTAAAGGGAATCGAATTTATCCCCGAGCAAAGAGGCGAAGCCGGGGGCGTAAGGTTAAACATAACAGATCCGTACAGTTTTAACCCGGCCCGGACAGGCATTTATGCCCTAACCTATGCTTTTTCCTTAGGCGATTTCAAGGTTCCCAAAAGCAACGATACGATTGTTATGTTTGATAAGATCATGGGTACCGATCTAATGGGCCGGTACCTGGAGGAAGGGCTGAGCCCGCAGGAGATTGAGGAGCGTTTCGCACCGGCAATTCGCGACTTCAAAACAGCACGGCAGCAGTACCTCCTGCCGCAATACTAACCTCGCAACAAGTTGGTTTCAGTTAGAAAGTCTACTAATACCCGTGCAAATTCTTCCCCGCAATCTTCCTGCAGAAAATGCCCGCCGCCCTTAATCGTGGCATGAGGCTGTCCCTTGGCACCGGGGATAATATTTTGAAATGCAAGGTCGCTCCACCTGGTAATCGGATCGCTGTCACTGAAGGCGGTGAGAAAAGGGTGCTCGAATTTTTGCAGCGCTTCCCAGGCCTTCCGGTTGGCCGGAGCTGCCGGATCGTCCGGGGAGGTCGGGACCAGTGCCGGAAAAACGCGTGCCCCCGCTTTATAACTGTCATCGGGAAAGGGAGCGTTGTAGGCTGTAATTACCTCGGGTGGAAGCGGTTTAACAGAACCATTCATGACGATTCTTCCTATATCAAACCCCGGTGATTCCCTGGCAAACTGCTGCCATTTCAGGAAGGTCTCCGGCATCTTTTGATCCCCGGTAGGCAAAAATGTATTGGCAGCCACAACGCGGTTGAAACGCTGCGGGTCAGCCGCCACCAGGCGCAAGCCGATCAAGCCTCCCCAGTCATGACCGACCAGGACAATATTCTGCAAAGAGGCCTGGTCGATAAATTCCTGCATCCAGTCTACATGACGCTGGTAGCTGTAATCATCCTGTCGGGCCGGTTTGTCTGAACGGCCGAAACCGATCAAATCAGGAGCGACAACCCTGTGCCCTGCAGCGGTAATAATCGGGATTAATTTACGATAGAGGAAAGACCAGGTCGGTTCGCCGTGCATTAACAGTACCGGGCCGGCACTTTTGGGTCCGGTATCAATATAATGCATGCGCAGTGATCCCAGATTTCCATCTTTGATTTCAATGTATTTGGGTTCATAGTCGAAATTGGGCAGATCATTAAAGTACTTCTCAGGAGTTCGCAACACCTTCACATCTAAAACCCCCTGTCTGCTTTTTTGCTTAGTTCTTTTTTTATATCCGGGATCCTTTTAATTTAGAATTTGCTCTCGCAAAAAGCTCTGTTATGAAAGGCAACTCAAAAGCAGTTCAGTGTTAACATGCGAGTACGACATGAACTTATTAGTACGCAGCATTCGGCCGCAGATTAAGCATTCATCTTTTTCGATAACCTGTTATTTAATATTGGCATTTTTCAGATCTCTGGTTTAGAATAGGACCATAAATCCATGATGTAGAGGAGATGCGCCTGTGAAGAAAAAGAATGTCATTATCATCGGTGCCGCGGGTAGAGATTTTCATAACTTCAACACATACTATCGAGACAATGACGGCTACAGAGTGGTGGCGTTTACAGCAGCTCAAATACCGGATATCGAAGATCGGCTATATCCGGTTCTGCTGGCAGGTAGTTTATACCCTGACGGGATTCCCATTTACTCAGAAGAGAGGCTGCCTCAGCTGATTAAGGATTTACAGGTGGATGAGTCTGTTTTTTCATACAGCGATGTAAGTTACAGTGCGGTAATGGGTATCAGCGCAATTGTCAACGCCGCTGGTGCTGATTTCAAATTACTGGGGCCAAAGAGTACAATGCTGAAGAGCAGCAAGCCTGTCATATCTGTCTGTGCAGTCAGAACCGGTTGTGGTAAAAGCCAGACCTCGCGTAAAGTCATTGAACTGTTAATGGATCACAATCTCAATGCAATTGTAATCAGGCACCCTATGCCCTATGGCGACCTCGAGAAGCAAAAATTGCAAAGATTTGCTTCTTTGGATGATTTGCAGAAACATAATTGCACGATTGAGGAAATGGAAGAGTACGAGCCGCATATCGTACGCGGCAATATTATCTACGCCGGTGTTGACTACGAGGCTATCTTAAGAGCAGCTGAAAATGATCCTTCCGGCTGTGATTTAATCGTATGGGATGGTGGTAACAATGACTTCTCTTTTTACCAGCCGGACCTGGCCATTACATTGCTGGACCCGCACCGCCCTGATCACGAAATAAGCTACTATCCGGGAGAAGTTAATTTAAGAACAGCTGATGTGGCGATCATCAATAAAATCGACAGCGCCAACCAGGAGTCGATTCGCAGAGTGGAAAAAAATATTCACAACATTAACCCCGGCGCTGTAATCATTAAAGCCGAATCTAAAATTACTGTAAGCGATCCCCAATTGATTGAAGGAAAGAGAGTTTTAGCAGTAGAAGACGGGCCTACCCTGACCCATGGAGAGATGAAAATCGGGGCCGGTACAATTGCTTCGCAACGCTACGGAGCAATAGAACTTGTCGATCCCCGCCCCTATATAGTTGGCAAACTGGTCGAAACTTTTGAGACTTACAAGGATATTGGCATATTGTTGCCTGCAATGGGCTACGATGAACAACAGTTGAGAGATCTTGAAGAAACCATTAATAAAACTGATTGCGACTCTGTTGTTATAGGTACACCAATAGATCTGTCCAGAATTATTAAAATCAACAAGCCCTTTGTGCGGGTTAATTATGAATTAGCTGAAGTGGGCAGTCCCAATCTTAATGAAGTATTAAATGATTTTATTGAAAAGCACAAACTGTAAAGGGCCCTGATAAAATCACTGTTATCTAAGGGGCGCACCTGGGCCTCCAATCCCGGCACCGGGGCGCCCTGCATGCTTGCATTGCCCAAAAGATTCCTTTAACTCTCCCCCTGTCAACCCCAAACATAAACACCAGTTTCTTTTTTACGTGACATATATGTGTCCCTTTGACCGCCTACAATGAAAGAAACACCCTGCTCCAACACTTAAAAACGAAAGGAGGCTAAAGAAAATGGCTATTACAATAAATGATTTTACAGCCCAGGTAAAAATTAAGGAACCCCGCACCAGCGGCAAGTTGACCTTATTTCCCCTCTTTGCCGAAAAGAGCCTGGATCGCGATCAGCTGAACTACCTGCTTCTGGAGGAAGCTCTCGACAGCGGCTCTTTCGAGATCGGAGAAGTCAGCGAATCGGGCGATGTAAACACCGTGATCATCGCCAATATGACCGGAAAGCCGGTTCTCATCCTTGACGGGGAAGAGATATTAGGCGCCAAGCAGAACCGTATGGTCAACGCCACCATACTTGTAGCGGCCGATCAAAAAACCGAGGTCCCGGTCAGCTGTGTCGAGCGCGGGCGCTGGCATTACAATACCGATAAGTTTGCTAAATCGGATGCTTTCGGTTACAGCACCCTGCGCAAGCAGAAAGCCCAGCAGGTTTCATTCAACCTGGAAGCCGAACAGCGCTTTGATGCCGACCAGGGCGAGATCTGGGCCGAAATTGACCGCACCCACGCCCGCATGGGAACCCATTCGCCCACCGGTGCGCTTCACGAAACCTACATGCAGCATGATGAAGAGTTAAATAAAATGGTTGAAGATTTACAGCCGCTGGCCGGCCAACTCGGGATGGCCGTATATATCAACAACCGTTTTGTCTGTCTCGATCTCTTCGACCAGCCTGCTACATTGGAAAAACTCTGGCCCAGGCTCCTGAAGAGCTATGCCGTCGAGGCCCTTAACACACCAGGCCGCGAAAGCAGCAAACCAAAACCGGAACCGGCAAAGATTGTCGAAGCAATTGACAAAAGCAAATACCTGACCTACCCCTCGGTAGGCCACGGCCAGGACCTGCGCTTAAACGGCCCCGGGATCATCGGGGCGGGACTGATCGTAGAAGAGCAGATTGTTCACTTAAGCGTTTTCAGCGACTTGCAGAACGAGCGCCAGGGCGACATCGGCACCCCCCACCGCCGCAAACGTAATCTGGGCTAAAAAAGCGGGCCCTCTCTCCAGGGGGCCCTTCCTGCCCGGCAGGGATATTGGTTTCCCTGTCGAATTTATTTAATTACTACAATATATCCCGTAAAGAAAAAGCACCGGGTAACAGACACCCAAACACTCTAAATCCCACGCCAGGCTACGTTATCTATTCCTTGTTTTCCAATCAAAGAGACCGGCTTAACAAGCACGAAAAAATCGAATTGGAAGAGGAGGCTGAAGAAATGGGCAGGGATCCCGATTTGGATGACAATATGGAGCGGGAACTGGCAAAATTGTCGTTTGTTCAGGCACCTAAAATTGTATCCGAAGCGCTTCCGGGGCCGATTAGCCAGAAATTTATTGATGCCGAGGCTGAAAACGAAACAGTTACAAGGGTGATTCCCAACGTTTTGCCCACTGTCTGGGAGAATGCAAAAGGAGCCACGGTGCAGGACCCGGACGGCAACTATTACATTGACCTCACTGCGGGAATCGCAGTAAACAATGTCGGCCACTGCCATCCAAGGGTCTTGCAGACAATCAGTGAGCAGAGCAAATTACTGATGCACAACCCTGATGCGACGAATCCTCAACGGGTCAGATTGGGGCAGAAACTTCAGCAGCTGGCACCGGGAAGGTTAAAAGGGAATGTAAAGATGGCTTTCGGTTTAAGTGGAAGCTCTGCCGTCGAAATCGCCACCAAGTTTGCCCGGTCGGCAACCGGAAAAACTCATATTGTTGCTTTTGAGGGCGCTTATCACGGTGCGTTGGGCGTTACCCTGTCGCTGACTACTTCGCAGCAGTTTCGTTCAACATACGGTCCCTTTAACCCTTACGTTTATCACGTGGGCCCGTACGCCTATTGCTACCGCTGCCCCTGGGATTTGAAGTACCCCGGCTGCGATCTGGAGTGTGCCAGGTATGTAGAACACCAGTTGTTAGGGCCCTCCGGCGGAATCGATATAGACAGTGTGGCCGCGATGATCGTAGAGCCCGTGCAGGCTGAAGGCGGGTATGTCCCGCCGCCTGACGGTTTCTTGAACGCTTTAAAAAAGACCTGTGAAAAAGCCGGTATCCTCTACATCGATGACGAAGTGCAGGCCGGAATGGGCCGCACCGGTAAGATGTTCGCTATTGAACATTACGGCGTTGATCCCGATATAATCACCCTCGGTAAAGCCCTGGGAGGAGACCTGCCCTACAGTGCGGTGATTACCGAAAACAGTGTTGCCGAGAAGCTGAGCCCCATCAGCCATATCCTTACCGCTGTCGGCAATGCCACCTCCAGTGCTGTAGCCTGTACCAATCTAGAGTTATTGCACGACGGTCTGCTGGAGCGAACCGAAAAACTGGGTGCATATGCAAAAGCGGCTCTAGAAAAGATGATGGACGATATCGAAATAATCGGTGAGGTTCGTGGCAAGGGGCTCATGATCGGCATAGAGTTGGTGAAAAACAGGGATACAAAAGAACCAATAGACCTGGGCGAAATGATGCAAATCCTCTGGTCCTTAAGAGATAAAGGGGTCCTCATACTCCCCTGCGGACGGCATTCAAATGTTTTCCGGTTAATGCCGCCCCTGGTGATTACCAAAAAACACCTCGACCAGGCCCTGGAAATAATCGGCGATGTTTTTAAAGAGGTTCAAGCAGATATTTTGCAGTGATATAAAACTGCCCCCTTTAGGCACCTTGATTTCTTAAACCGGGTCAAAACCTGACTGGAAGAAAGGACGTGGCCGGCTGTGAGTTACAAAGTTGCCGTTGTCGGAGCAGGTCCGGGCGGGGCCCTGTTAGCCCGCGAGTTGGCGCGCGGCGGTATCGAGGTAACAGTCTTTGAGAAGAACTCTTTTGACGAACTGGGCCATGATTGGTCTGATGCCGTTGAGTTTGCCGCCCTGGAAGCTGCAGGCCTTGATATGCCGATCCTGGAAGGTTTGCAGTGGAAAGGCAGCCTGGTAAAAAACACTTTAGGCGGCGAAGGTATCTTTGAAAAGCATGCAGTTCCCCGTCTGACTGTATATTCGCCCGGTAAAAAAAGCCGCAAAGAAATTGATTTTAAGATGATTACAACCGACCGCCGCCGCCTGGGCCAAATGCTTGTCAATCAGGCCGAAGCCGCCGGGGCAGTTATAAAGTATCAACATGAAGGCAAAGGTCTGCTTTTTCACGAAAACGGCAAAGAAGGCCCGGACGGGGTAGAGGTTTTCGGTTTTGTGGCCCATAACCTGGACACCGGGATAAAAGAAAAGATCGAGGCGGACGTGGTCATTGAATCATCCGGTTTTCAATCGGTTTTGCGCAAAAGTCTGCCAGCCTACAGTGGGCTGGCCGATTCTTTCCAGGAGAGCGATTTTGCCCTTGTCCACAGGGAAGTTCGGCCTTATAAACCCGTAGATCCGGAGAGCAAAAGCATCCCGGACCATTACCGTTACGGTTACCACAGCGGTTACCAGTGGACCCACATTCATAATGAAGAAAGCATCGACGTCGGGGTAGGAGTCAGAAGCGATATGCCGGGTGACGACCCGCAGGAGATCATCGAGGCCTTTATTGCCGAACACCCGGCGATTAAACCAGGCCGCATCAGGGGCGGAAGAAGCCTCTGCATCGTCGGGCGTCCCTTGACGAACTTTGCAGCCCGCGGTTTTGTGGTGCTCGGTGACGCCGCTTCGACCTCGGTACCGACTACCGGTTGCGGGGTAGGGTCGGCAATTTTTGCAGCGCTCTGGGCATCCGAAGTGCTGCTCGAGGCTTCTTTAGAAAAGAGAAACGATCTCGAAAAACTGTGGGGCATCAATAAAAAGTTTTACCTGGATAGTTATCGCGGGCCTTCATTTGCGGCTCTTTCAGAACTGCGGGTTATGCTGCAAACCCTGAGCCACAAGCAACTTGATTTCCTCTACAGCAAGAATTTGCTTGATGCAAATACACTGCAGGATGCCATTAACGGTCATTTCAGCCCTCCGGGGTTTATCAAAAAACTAAAAGCGCTGCAGGGAGGGCTGATCAACCCGCCGATCCTTTTGAAACTTAACCAGGCAGTCGGCAGCGCAGCGCGGGTTTATGAGCATTACAGAAATTATCCGCCTTACTGGGATTCCGAGGTCTATAATAGCTGGAAAGAGAATGCCTTTGCTCTTCGTATCCAGCGCGATTTTCTGTACTAAAGCTGTTTATCCGCCACCTGACGGGGAATTACAGCGCAAGCCTGACCGGCGGGGTTATAGGACTTCTAAATAACGAATGAAGTTACTGAGTTCCTAAAAGGTGGGGCAGGATATGCTTACGCAGCTCGGCGGAGGCGAGCGAACCGGTGAAATGGCCCTTGTCAATCACGGTGACAGGGCGATCCCCGTAAGATTCTTTTTGCTGCTCAAAGCGCATTACCTGGTCATAGCGAGCTAACAGGGGGAAAATGTTATCTTCTGCCCGCCTTGCGAACTGTTCTTTAAAATCTAATGCCTCCTCCACAACGGGGCGGTTTTCGTGAGCCAGGCTGGCGGTCAGCTTGCTGTATATCGAACTGGTAAAAACATCGCTCGGAATTGTCCCGGCCAATAAAGGAATGTAGAAGTCTGCAGTATTGAAAAAGGTTCGATGTAAATTAGTAACCCAGCCGCCCAGGCTTATCCCTGATACGACGACCCTGCTTCCTTTACTGGTGGCGAAGGCAGTCAGTTTCTCGACCACCTTCACCGACACAGTCATTAAGGCTGTTAATGTAGACAATTTTGCGATTTGCCGGAGGTATGTTCTGAAGCAGCAGTGATGTGGGGCCCTGACCACGATCAGGTTGGCGGGGATATCTTCTTTCACTGACAGGAAAATTCGTTTAAAAGTGTTTTTACCGAAACCATAATTATGAAAAGGACGCTCGTTATTGCCGTGGTGATAGATTAAGGTTGGGAAACTGTTGCCTTTCCACCGGGCGATATAAAATGCAGGATCCAGCTCGCCGACTTGAGTATGGGCCGAAACCTCGTAGCAGCCCTCACCTTTAATCTCGGGCCATTTTAAGGTGGTTGATTTCAAAAGCTCATCATAAGAAGGGCTTTCGATGCTCTCCCGGAACATTTTACTGTTTCTGAACATTGCGGCTGCCAGCGTCACTGGAAGGCTGTCGATTAATGCGTGCTTGTTCACTGTTTTCTCCCTATTTGAAGCTGTATTATAAATAGCTCTCTTATATCGATCAAACCCTGTATGAACCGCTATATCGGCCATGATTGATTTAAGCTAGATTATACCTGCAAGATCCGAATAATCCAAGTTTGCTGCAGCGTGTGTCCGGTCAAGTCAGTTTTTTCACTCGCTGCTCCGGCTTTCGAGACACAACTGGGATTTATATGGCAGAGGAGGGATGCCCTTTACATTTGTCGAAATAAACAAAATATTAATTATGTTTAAGAAGGTTTTTATGAAGGCTTTACCGGTGTAGCGCCACTTCGAGAAGATGATATTGTTGATTTAGGAGGGAGAAGATGGCTAAGATTACGCTTGATCGGGTTAAAAATTTATTAAAACGTGAAGAAGAGCGCTATGAAAAAGATCACCCCGGGTCAAAATTACTTTTCGATCAAGCTAAGAAGAACTTTGTCAGCGGGGTACCCATGTCCTGGATGAGAATCTGGAGCGGAGGCTTTCCCCTGTTTGTCGATAAAGCTGAAGGTGTATATATAACTGATGTCGATGGCCGGCGTTACCTGGACCTTTGCCTGGGAGATACAGGCGGTCTCTGCGGCCATGCCAATCCGGATATCGTGCAGGCAATCTATGAGCAGATGCAGAGCAAGGGCACCACAACAATGCTGCCTACTGAAGACTGCCTCTGGGTGGGCAGTGAATTGGAACGCCGTTTCAAGCTGCCCTCTTGGCAAATCCTGATGTCGGCCAGCGATGCCAACCGTTTTGCCCTGAAAGCAGCCCGCGAGTTTACAGGCCGACGTTTGATCCTGGCCATGAATGCAACCTATCACGGTTCGGTTGATGAGACCCTCTGCTTCAAGTTTGGCGATATGCTTATTCACTACCCGGGAATGATGGGTCCCATTACCAGGGATCCCTCCGAGACGACGAGAATGGTTGAATTCAATGATCTTAATGCCCTGGAAGAGGCCCTGGCAAGAAAAGAAATCGCCTGTGTTATCACCGAACCGGCCATGACCAATGTAGGTATCATCAAGCCTGAACCGGGATATCTCGAAGGCCTGAGGGAATTAACAAGTAAATATGGCAGCCTGCTGCTAATTGATGAAACACATACCATGTGTGCAGGGCCCAGAGGGTTCACCGGCGCCACCGAACTTGTGCCCGATATCTTTGTAGCAGGTAAATTCATAGCCGGCGGGTATCCGGGAGCCATCCTGGGGTTCAGCAAGCAATTGACTACATGGTTGGAGAAGCGCATCCCCTGGCAAAACTTTTTCGGGTTTGGCGGAACCCTATCCGGCAATGCCGTCGCGGTGGCCGCCATGCGCGCTGCCTTAGATAAAGTTTTAAACGAAGACAATTTTTCCCGTATGATCAGCCTGGCTGAAATAATGGAAGCAGGTATTGCCCGGATTATTAATGATTACAATCTCGACTGGTATGTTGCCAGGATTGGCTGCCGGGTTGAGTTTCGCTTTACCCCCAAACCGCCGAGAAGCGGCGGTGAAGCCCTATTTACGGAAGTTGATTACAACGAGGTAGACATCATCGAAGAAGGCTTAACCGGACCGATTGAAGCGATGATTCATCTCTATTGTGCCAACCGCGGAGTCCTTCTAACCCCTATACACGAAATGGCTCTTGTCGGCCCCACTGCCACCGGGGTAGATGTTCAAAACTACATTTCAATTTTAGAAGAGGCGGTCAAAGAACTGACTGCTTAAGGGGCATAGCGGCCTGCGTCGCTGTATATCAGGCGAAATTTAAGGAGGCGATCAGGTGGGGAAAAATGAATCAATTAAGTGGTTGCCAGTTTTAATGATAGGATTAATCATATTAATAAACTCAGGCTGCACCCTGGAAGATCTGGCTCCGCCGGAGCCGGCAGAACCGGAAGGAGGCCGCGAAGAAGATTTGCCCGATGGACCGACGCTCGATCAATTAGGCTGGACAAAAGAAGAGGTAATCGATCAGTATGGCCTTCCCGATGATATTGGTCCCCATGGCGGCCCGGGCGGCGAAGAGCTCTACTACGAATCGATGGCTGTTACATTTATTCTGGCCGGGGAGGAAGGCATCGTAAATAACCTCTATTTACACCCCGGGGCAGAAATGCTGGGCATCCGTCTTGGTGAAATGCACTTCGACGAGATAGAAGAAATCCTGGGCGAACCTTTATTCCGGGGCCTTAGTGAAGCTGACTATACCTACCTGTTGCTATATGATGTAAGTGATAAAACCGGGGGCTTAAATGAAGTTGAACTCTTTATCTCTGCGGAAGACGAAAGAGAAATTGCCACCGGAATGGCTGTAATTTGGAAAGGATATTGGAATTAAAAAACAGGAATTTTCCAAATCTGCTTTTATTAAATAACCGCGAGCAAAGGTATTAACTTCTATAGGGGATAAGATAATGCCAGAGCCAACCGAAGATCTAATGCAACTCTCCACCGAGGTAAAAAAAATTTCAAAAGATATTGCAGGCCTAAAAAGCCGGGCCAGGAAAATGGAAGACAGCCCTGAACGGCAGCAGTTGATAAAAGATATCAAAACATTGCAGTATCAGGCTTTATTTTATATTGAAAAGATGGAGAACCTGTCGAAAAATAGCAAGGAATAATTCTTCAAGCCGGGAAAGGAAAACTTATGAGCGGGGGAAAGATAGAATACCTGTCCAGCCTGATCAGAGAAAGCAGCAATATAGTTATATTTACCGGAGCCGGCGTAAGTACAGAATCAGGGGTGCCTGATTTCCGCAGCCCGGGCGGGATCTGGGATCGTTTTGATCCGAATGAAATGAGCTTCCAGAAATTTATTTCTTCACCATCGAGCCGCAGCAAGTACTGGGAGTTTTACCGGGAGTGCCGGAAGGATTTTCAGAGAGCGGAGCCGAACCCGGCTCACCTGGCAATTGCCGAACTGGAAAAACGGGGCAAGCTGAACGCCGTAATTACCCAGAACATCGATGAATTGCATCAAAAAGCAGGAAACAGCCCGGAAAAAGTGCTCGAGCTGCACGGCACCATGCGTAAAATACGCTGTCTCGATTGTGAGGCGCCTTATCCCTGGGAGGAAGCGATTCGCCTCCTCGAACAGGGTGAACCGGTGGGAAACTGTTCCCAATGCGGAGGGCTGGTCAAGCCGGCTACCATTTCCTTTGGCCAGCAGCTGCCGCTTCGGACCCTGGAAGAAGCCCAGCAGCGAACCCGCAGTGCAGATCTCTTTATCAGTATCGGCTCCTCCCTGGTAGTTTACCCGGCAGCTTTTCTCCCGGAAATGGCCAAAGATGCAGGGGCTACCCTGGTTATCATTAACCGGGAACCGACACCCTTTGATGCCATCGCCGACCTGGTTATCCACGGCCAGGCCGGGCAGGTGCTGGCATCAGTTTCTTATTGAAGCAATTATTTATTTACTATCCAGCTTTGCTTGACAACTAATGGTTCAAAATATAGATAAAATCAAGTATTGGAGGTGAATTTATGTCGAAGGTGGCGAAAACCAAGGAAAATCTAAAAAAATGCCTTTGTAAGAATTGCCCCAGCTATACTTTTACCTGTAAATTAATGGGAGCGCCGGGTAACATTATCCTTTTGTTCGATACTATGGATGATGACAAGCTTCATGCTGAAACTATGTTTTGTGCATATCAAAAAAGCCAGTGCATCAATGAAGCAAAAGGCTGTGTATGCCCGAAGTGTGAAGTGGCTAAGGAGTATGATCTGGGGAAAACTTATTTCTGCCTGGAGACCGGCGGCAAATAAGGCGTATTTCTCCAAACTTTTTTCTTCCCGGCATGACCTTTATAACCGTGTCGGCAAGCCTGATCGTATTTCGCATGTACAATTACCTGCATTCTACGGGCTTTTTCTTTCAGTATTTGCGGAAGATGGACCCTCCTCAATTTCCTAATTAAAATCCTTCCCTGTCCAGCCATCAGCTTTCAACATATGTTTTAAGCCTCCTGCCTGTTGTGATGCCTAAATTTTTACGAACATAATTTCTTAAAACTGTGCCGGCAGGATGATTAAACAGCAGGTAGACTCCGGAAAATGTAGAATTCTTTAGCTATACAATTTCCCGTCGGAAAAATAAGAGGTGGACTGGATGGACAATATGGATATATTTCCCTTTTTGAAAGATAGTGCAGAGGAATCGGATATCCTTCTGGCCCAAACGTTAAAGCGGTGGGCCGATAGGTCGGTCATTTCAAAACGACTGGAATATCGCGAAGATTACGAAAAACTTTTAAAACCGGCGATGCAGAAGCTTTTTATCGATGTGGAGCTGCAGAAAATGATCTGGCCCGAACAGTGCGGCGGCAGCGGCCTTAACAGTCCGGAAGTAGCGCGGACGCTGGCCCTGGCCCTGGAGCAGGTTGGCCGGGCCGATACCGGAATCGGTTACCTGTGCTCGGTTACTTTCGCCCTCTGCAGCAGCTTTAATTTTGACTGCGACTTAAACGAACAGCTCTGCCTGCGTATGGCACCTCTTTTCTGCGAGACGGATGACCCGGTTATCGGCTCGCTGGTTCTAACGGATTTCGCTCATGAAGAGCCATCGGCATCAGTTCCGCTCTTCAGGGGCAAACGGATTCCTGCAAAGGCCCGCCGCGAGGGCGACAGCTGGGTGGTCAGCGGAGAGAAAATGCGCCCGCTGAACTCGGGCTGTGATGCCGGGCTTTTCGGGGTGTTCTGTGCCCTCGAAAATGAAGAGGAACCCGGCTTGATCCTGATCCCCGGGGACAGTCCCGGCCTGAGACGGGGGGAACCGATCTTAAAAACCGGCCTCGCGGCCAGCATTAACGCCGAAATCACTCTATCCGGTGTTTCCGTTCCGGCCGGCAACCTGGTTTTCCGCGGTGAAGAACCCCTGCGCCGGATGCTTTCCTGGCTCTACCTGAATATAGCAGCGGTAAGCGTCGGAGGCCTCTTTGCTGCTTTTGAAATAATCAGGGAATGGGGCGATACACGGGTTATCAAGGGCAAAGGCAACCTCTTTAAGGAAAACCCGCTGACAGCCTCGCTGATGGCTGAAATCGCCCATGAAATACTGCTTAACCGGCTGCTTCTCCACCAGCTTGCCGGGATGCTTTCCAACCCGGACATCTACCGCCAGTCAGAGAAAGGGCAGCTCTTTATATCAGCATTAAGCGTGGTTTCGCACGTCACCCAAACTGCCGAAAAGGCGATTAACCAGATCATGGAGCTGATGGGTTCGGCAGGTTATGCCACGGAATGGAACCTGGAACGCTACTGGCGCGATATTAAAACTATGCAGGTTCATCTCGGCAGCTGGGAGCTGAACAAGATGGAACTGGCCCGCTATTTTTTCCGGTCCCAAAGCCTGTAAGGAAAAGGAGGTCCGGTCGATGCGAAAGATCGACGATTTTACCCGCCCTAAAGAATACCTCTCCCCGATCGATGACTATTTCGGCAAAATCGTGCGGCAGTGGGCGGAAAAAGAGGTTATCCCTCACCGGCGCCGATACGATGAAGACTGGCAAGAGCACCGCCTGATCGAACCGGCTTTTGACCGGCTGATGGGCGGACTGGGCCTGCAGCGCGTTCTTTTTCCCGAAGATTTAGGCGGTTGGGGCCTGGGTCATTCACATTATACCGCTTCAGCCTTCTTCCGCCTGATGGAAGAGGTGGCGCGCGCCGATTCAGGTATCGGCGTTGCTTTCGGGGTTACTTTCTGGCCGCTGATCATGATCTGTAACGAACCTCATCTCAACCGCCGCCTCTGTGAAGAATTCGCCCCGCTCTTCTGCAAAACCGAAAAAGCAGTCTTTGCCGCCAATGCCATGACTGAGCCCCAGGGCGGCGCCGACATTGAGAATATGGAGATTACCAGGGGTGCCACCATCGAGACCACGGCAACCCTCGACGGAGACGAATGGGTAATTAACGGCCACAAACTCTGGCCGACCAACAGCGGTGGAATCTGCAGCCTCTTCGGGGTTGTCTGCACCACCAAACAGGGATCGGAGGATCCAAACGATTTTGCCTTTATCTTCGTTCCCGCAGACAGCCCGGGGGTGACCCAGGGCAGACCCTACCAGAAGGCCGGTATGGCCGCCGACAAGAATGGCGATGTCTGGTTTGAGCAGGTACGCGTGCCGAAACACTTTCGCGCCTGCGGCCCCGGGGACGATTACAAGTATTTTAAAGAAGCGATCTCCTTCGGCAACCTCGGCAGCATCGCCTTCGTCAGCGGGGCAATGATGAATGTCTTCGAAATTCTGCAGCAGTTCTGTGAGAACAAGTTCTATCGCGGCCGGTCCCTGAAAGAACACGATGCCACCGCCGGGGTGCTCGCCGACATTGTTAAGGATATCGAGATCATTCGTATTTTGGGCTACCAGTACTCCCGTATGCTCGACCGGCCCGACCTTTACGGCTCGCGCTGGAGTGATGAAATCGTGGCCAAGGGCCGCGCTTATAAGTATTTTGCCTCTGACCGTGCAGTTGAAGATCTCGGCAGGGCGATGAACCTGATGGAGAGCCACGGCAGTGACCGGGCCTGGGAAATCGAAAAACACTGGCGGGACATCAAGATCGTCCAGCTCTGGATGGGCGGCAAGCAGCTCTGCCAGATGGAAACGGCGCGCTGGTTTTTTGACTGCAAAACGCTTTAAAGGAGGGGCTTTATTGGAAGAGGGATTTAAGCATTCCGAACCGGCAGTCCGGCTTAACCGCAGAATCGAAGAGCTGCTTAAGTCACCGGATGCCAAGGACCGGGTCATAACAAACCTTGAATACCTGGAACCGGAAAAAGCGCGGGAACTGGCCAGGGTGCTGCTCTGGAGCGATTCCGCTTTCTCTTTCGGCCTGCTCGGCCAGCTGCCCCGGGGCCTAAACTTTGCCACGGCTTTTCTCGACGAACTGGGCCGGCAGCTGCAGAAAGTTCCCCCCGAACTGCTGCGGGAGTTTGCCGCCGAAATGGGCCGCAACATCGACACCGACAGCATCATGGCGCTCCCCCGGGCCTACGCCCCCCTGCTTTCCACAATCGGCCTCACAGCCGGTGATGATCCCGGGGAGAATCTGCTGAACAGGGAAAAGAAGATCCGCTATATCGAGGATAAACTCCGCACTGCAGATTTTGGCAAGATCCGGCACAGGGTCATCAGGCATGCTGAAGAACACTACCCCCTGCTCGAAAGTATTGTTGCCACCATTGTCAGCGACCCGGTGATCTTCGCCAACCTGATCAATATCCTCCCGCCACTGCTGAATAAGTTGTTAAAGGGAACGGCCGGCGCTTTAAAACAGGTTGACTACCCTCCGGAGATTCTGGCCAGTTCCATTTTCAACCTGGTTGATGATACCGAGGCAGAAGAACTGGGAACGATCATCAACCAGTTAAGCCGCCTGATCAATGGCCTGCACGAAGGAAGCGCCATCCTGGGAGGAAGCGAACCGCGTTTTCGGAGGGTACTGCAAAGCTTTTTGGAAAAAGCAGCCCGCGGGGTCGATGAAAAGGAGGCGGCCCGGGCCCTCCTGGCCCTGGGTGAAGATCTGGAAGTCATTCTCTGCGCTGCCGCCGACACAGCCGTGCAGAAACCGGAACTCCTGGCAGAACTTTTTTCCGCCCTGCTCAAGGGTTCATCCGCCGCCATGCGCGGCTTTGCCTACCTGCTTGATCAATTATACGAACTGCCCCCGCAGCTCTTTAACGATTTTACCCGGGAAATAGCGACAGGTGATTTCAAAGAGAGTGCGAAGCTGTTAAATAGTCTGGTCTGCTTAAGCAACCGGATCCTGGCCGAAAACCCTTCCCTGCTTGAAAGGGTTTTAACCGCTTACTTTCAATCAGCCGACCGGGCGGAGCTGCAAAACCTTCTGCGCAATATCTTTGGGCAGGGGGTTTCTTTTACCACCAGCGCTCAGTTTTTAGCATTGTTCCCACCGGAGGAGACTGCACAAACGCTGAACAGTTTCCTTTATTCCTACAACCGCAGGCTGGAAAGCAAACCCGTTTCTGCCGGAGAATCAATAGCGAAATACCTGGGACAGATCGACCAGAAAGAGTTTTCCACCGCTATCCTGCTCACCTCGGATCATGTTGCAGGAGCCCTGGCCGCAAACCCGATCCTCTCCCGCTCGGTTATCCGCTCATTTTTCAGGATTTTTTGGGGCGCCCTTAAAGGGTCTCTCAAGCGCGGCCGCAAAACGGAAAGGAGGCCGGGTTAAGCATGGATCAATTAAAAGAACTGACCGGCGTTATTGAAAACTCATATGTCACAGCGGCCCGTGCCGCCGGCCGGAAAATCGTAGGTTATTCCTGCCTCTCGACACCGCGTGAAGTGCTCGACGCCGCCGGTATTTTCCCCTACCGCATAAAAGCTCTCGGCCGGGCCGAAACAGAAATGGCCGACGCCTACCTGTCCCGTTTCAACTGCGGTTTCTGCCGCGCCTGCCTGCAGCTGGGCCTCGACGGCACCTACGATTTTCTCGACGGCATCATCGAAACCAACGGCTGCGACCACCTGCGGGGGATGTTTGAAAACTGGCAGTATGCCGCACCCCGCCCCTTTTTCCACTACATCAGGGTGCCGCACCTTGTTGACCAGGATTCACTGGAATGGTTCAGGGAAGAAATCGAACTTTTTATCGCCGCCACCAATAAACATTTCGGGGCCGGCATCGACGATCAGAAATTGCAGGCGGCTATCGACCTGCAGGATAAAATTGCCGCAGCAATGCGGCTGATTTATGAAAGCCGCTTTAATAATGAAATAAAAGTTTTCGGTCATGAAATTATAGCCCTGTCGGTAGCCGAGGGTTCTCTGCCGGCGCCTGATTTTCTCGACTTGTTAAAGACCTTCACCGGGGAACTGGAAGCACGCAGGCCGCTCGACTGCCGGGCCCGCCTCTTCATGGGCGGCGCCGCCACCGATGAAATCGAGTTGATTGCTGAACTGGAGCAGTTGGGCGGCCTGGTGACAGCCGACTCCTTCTGTTTCGGCGGCCGGTTCTTCCTGCGGGAAGCTTCAGCCCGGGAACCGGTAAAGCGTTTGGCTGAAATGTACCTGAACAACCTGCTCTGCCCGCGCATGTTTATGAGCTACCCCGGGCGCAAAGCTTACATTGTAGATCTGATTGCGAAATCAAAAGCAGACGGAGCGGTGCTTTTTCACAATAAATTCTGCGACCTGCACGGCATCGAAAATGTCAAGTTGAAGATGGATCTGGAAAAAGAGGGCCTGCCGGTGCTGCTGCTGGAAAAAGAATACGGGGCCGGGGCCGATATCGGCCGGATGAAAACGCGGGTCCAGGCCTTTCTGGAACAACTGAAGAGGTGATCGCCAATGAATAATTTAAACGGAACAGGAAAAGCGCAAACCACGGGACTGTTCAGCCGTGTCCACGGCCTTTTCAGCGTCTTAAAAAAACTGCCTGACAGTCTCAGTGCAGAAGAGCTGGAAGGTTTGATCAAGGTTCTGCCCGCTGACAGCGCCAACAGCATGAAATCGCTCTTAAAGCCATCGATCCAGCAGGCTTCAATGCCCTTCCTGCGGATGCTCATTGCGGCGCTCGATGAAACCAAAGCGGCCAAAGAGCAGGGTTATAAAGTGGTGCTGGCTCCCTTTAATTTTCCTCCCGAAATAATTCATGCCTTCGACAAACTTGTCCCGATCACCACCGAGGTGCTGACCACCCTGGGCGTCATCTCTCTGGAAGGCCAGGGCGAGCGTTACTGGGAACTCGCCATGGGTCTGGGTCTTCCCGACCATCTCTGCTCGGCCAATACAATCGATCTCGGCTCAATGCTTTCCGGGATGGATTTTGAACCCGATGCTATCATCTCCGGCTGTATCGGCAGCTGCGATGTCAATTCGAAAACGCACGAATTTGTCTCCCTGCTGATGGATCTGCCCCAGATTGCTCTCGAAAAACCGCCCGACAACACCGAGCGCGGTTTCAGCTTTTTTAAAAAGAACTACTACAAGATGATCCGGCAGCTCGAAGAGCTGGCCGGTGAAGAGCTAAATGATGAAAAACTGCGCGCCGTCGCGATAAAGGTAAACCGCTGCACGGAACTTTACCACGACCTCTGGGAAATGAAGAAACTGGTCCCCTGTCCCGTGCCGGGCATCTTTTCCCTCTTTGTCTGCGCCACCCGTTTTTCGATGTGGGGGCGGGATGAAGGAATCAAAACCCTGGAACAGTGCCTGGAAGTTGCAAAGCTTAATTTTAAGAGCGATGATTACGGCAGCCGGGAAGAAAAAGCAAGGGTCCTCTGGATCTACTTAAGCTACTACTACGACCTGGTCAAGTTTTACGACTGGATGGAAGAGCATAAGATCAGCAACATGGGCGATGCCCTGCAGTGGGCCTTTCCCGAACCCCTGGATCTCACATCCCGGGAAACTATCCTCGATGGCATGATCAGGAGCGCCTGGAATAATGTGATGACCAGGCAGATGGGAGCCGCTTCGATGTCCCAGCGCTGGATCGAAGATATCGTCTACATCATCAGGGAATGGGGGGTAAACGGTGCGATCTACTGCGGCCACCATTCCTGCAAGCAAACCTGGAGTGTCTTCTCCATAACCCGCAACGAAGTCCTGAAGCGAACCGGTGTGCCAACCCTGGGTCTGCAGGGCGATTCATGGATCAGGTCGATGACCCCGATGAGCGTCATCCAGGAAGAGGTCGATCAGTTTGTCAACAATGTCATCAATAAGCGCGGCCGCCGCAAACGCAGGCGCACTGCCGGGGCAGCCGAATTGTGATCATCAGTCAGTGCAGTGAACTCAATAAACAATCAAGACGGAGGATGCTATAGCAGATGTTCTACGGCGGAATCGATGTCGGCTCACTGACGGCCCAGGCGGTCGTGCTCAAAGATAACAGTATCTACAGCTTTCAGAGTATCCCGGTCAAACCAAACCCTGTCGACTCGGCGGCCGCGGTGATCGAAGGCGCTCTGCGGGATAAGGGCCTGACCCTGAAAGACCTGAGCTTTTGCGTCAGCACCGGCTACGGCCGGGAGCAAATTCAAAAAGAGGGCCTGGCCGGGGAAAATATGAGTGAAATATCCTGCCACGGCAAAGGTGCCTGGTGGATCCTGCCCCGTGTGCGGACGGTCATTGATATCGGCGGGCAGGATGCCAAGGTGATCCGTGTCGACCAGGACGGAGAGCTGGTTAATTTTGTAATGAACGATAAGTGTGCCGCCGGAACCGGCCGCTTTCTCGATGTGATGAGCAAAACCTTGGGGGTTACGGTCGAAGAGATCGGCCCGCTTTCGTTCAGCGCCCGGCAGGTGATCGAAATGAGCAGCCGCTGCAGTATTTTCTGCGAAACAGAAGTGCACCATTACCTGCAGCGTGGCGCCGGATTGGCGGACCTGGCCGCCGGTATCAACCGGACCATGGCCGGAAGGGTGATGGCCCTGGTGCGCCGGGTCGGGATCGAAAAAGAGGTCACCATGACCGGCGGCGTGGCTAAAAACCCGGCCGTGCGCCGTGAACTGGAGAAAGCGATGGGCCTTAAAATGCTGACCTACAATGTCGATTCACAGCTGGTCGGCGCCCTGGGGGCAGCCCTGATTGCCCGGCGCCTCGAAGAGGTGAAATCATGATCACCTTAGGCCTGGATGTAGGCAGCCTCTTTACCAAAGCTGTACTCTTAGACGATGATCGCCTGCTTGCCACGGCAATCCGTGAAACCAGCGGTACTATTGCCATGGAAGTCGGGGCCCTGATTGACCTGGCCCTGGAGCGGGGAGGAGTTACCCGTAGCGATGTCGGGACGATCACCAGTACCGGGCAGGGCGACGAACTGGTTGAACAGGCTGATTTTCTGGAAGATGATGTCGCCTGTATTGCCGCTGCTACCCGCCACTACCTGCCGGATACGGAACTTACTCTTGAAATCGGCGGCCAGAGCATTACCGGGGTGCTCAGCAGCCCCGGAGGTGATGTCACCAACTACATGCGCAATGATAAGTGCGCCTCGGGTACGGGCCGTTTCATCGAAGTAATCAGTGCCGCCCTCGGCGTTGCGATGGAACAGTTTGACGAAACGGTAACAAGGGCTGCGAAAAAGGTTACCGTCAGTACCCAGTGCGCCGTTTTTGCCGAAAGCGAAATTATCTCTCACTTAAACCAGGGGGAAGCCGTTCCAGACATTATTGCCGGAGTCTGCGAATCGACCGCCCGCATCATCATTTCGCAGGCACTGCGTTTCGGCCCGGTCAGCCACTACACTGTCACCGGCGGAGTAGCCCTCTTTTCGAGCATAACGGGGATACTGGAGGTAAAGCTGCCCGGCATTTACCGTCCCTTTCCCATCGACCCCCGCTTTGCCGCCGCCTTTGGCGCTGCACTGCTGGGGCAGCAGGAGTAAAGATAACCATGAATCTATTCAGAGAACCAATTGAGCACCTCAGAAGCTATCTTGCCGATGCTGAGAACAGAAATGTGCTGCAATGCTGCAGCTATAATTCCTTTTTAACCTGGCCGGAGGAGTCATCCCTGGTGCTGCAGGAAAATACCGCCATGGAACTGGGTGGCAGCGAAGGGTCCCTTTTAATGATCTTATGGACCGAACAGGCGGGAATAGTCCGCCCGGGGCGCATCTCCCTGGCCGGGCCTGACCTGACCGAAACCGATCAAGCCGGGCTTCCCTTCACCCAGATCATTTTGGCCAGGGGCGCTTTCGGGGACGAATACGAAACCTGCCAAACCCTGCAGGATGCCTTGTTCGATACCCGCTTCAGGGGTGTTTCAACCCGGTTTTGGCCCGACCGGCAAAAAGTGTGGAACCGGGTTAGCGGGGAAGCCCTGGCCGAAGGGTTTACCTTAATGCGCTGCGGCGGCACCCTTCTGAAAAAACTGCAAACCCTCCCCTCCGTGGAAGAAGCTGAAGTCATTTTTTCCACGGAATCGCCGCATGATCAAAGCCTGCTTGCTCCGGCAGCCCAAAAAACGCAGGATATCATGGAAGCGCTGCTGAAAATTTACGAAGAGATCAATTTTGACTGCGAAAGCTGTGAGTATAAAGAGGTTTGTGCCGAGGTGGCCGGCTTGAAAGAGATCCACCGGCGCCTACACGAGGAGCGTGAGCAATCATGAGCAAGGTTATCGCCATCTGCGGAAAAGGGGGTGTGGGGAAAACAACCCTCGCCGCACTTTTTACCAGGTTGATCATCGAAAAGAAAGAGATCAGGGCCCTGGTAATTGATGCCGACCCGGCCGGAGGGCTTTCCCTGGCCCTGTCCCTGCCGATCAAATCAACTGTAAACGATCTGCGCAAAGAGATTGTTGCCACTGCCAGAAACAAAAACAGCGGTGTCCGCAGTCTCGCCGCCGCTGTCGATTACCGCCTCCTCGAATCGCTTACCGAACACCGCAACATCGCCTTCCTGGCAGTCGGGCGCCCCGAGGAAGAAGGATGCTACTGCCAGGTGAACGCCTTTCTGCGCCGATCGATCGAGTATCTCTCTGAAAAATTCGACCTGACCATTATCGACGCCGAGGCCGGGGTCGAACAGGTCAACCGGCGGGTGATCAGCTCTGTTGATCGGCTGCTGCTCGTTTCCGACCTTTCCCGGAAAGGGCTGCGCGTTGCCGAGACAGTGTACCGGGTTGCCGCCACCTCCGTAAATTTCAAGGAGGCCGGCCTGATCCTGAACCGGGTTCGCTCAGAAGAAGCCCTGTCCACGGCCCTTACCAGCACCGGTCTGCCTCATCTCGGTTCCCTGCCCGAAGATGATACCGTCTACAGCTTTGATGCTTCCGGCAAATCGTTCCTCGAACTGCCCGACTGCCCTTCCCTGCAGGCCGCCCGCCCCATCCTACAGCTATAGGCTGATATAAAACTTAAACTGATTGGGTTCATAGAACCTGTAACAGTTGATGAGGTTTGGATAAAGTGGTTGGAAGGTGACTTTAGCGGTAGTTTGCAAGGGCGTCGGCCAACCCCGAGGCACGTTCCATTGAGCGCTTTATACCTGACTCCAGAACTTCTTCAGGCCCGATAATTACAACGGAGTTCTTTGCCCGTGTGACTGCAGTGTAAAGGAGTTCGCGGGTGAGAGGCCGCAGATGAACCTCGGGCAGTATAATCGCCACATCTTCGTATTCCGAACCCTGCGCCTTGTGGACCGTAGATGCCCAGGCCAGCTCCAGCCTCCCTCGCAGTGCCTCGAGTGGGAAAGCTACAAAACCTCCGCTTCGCGGAAAGACTGCCATCGGTTCGGCGGAACGGTGCCTTGTTTCGTCCGATGTCGCCACCTGCAGGATCAGTCCCGAGTCACCATTGTAGAGACGAAGATTATAATTATTCCGCGTGACCAGCACAGGCTCGCCCACCAGAAAATGTGGGTTTACAATTTGTTCGCCCTTACTCCGCAGGTTATCGAGCCACTGACGGTGGAACCATTCGTTGACAGCTGTCGACCCCGCTCCGCCTGCAGTAACCCGGGTTGCGCAGAGGATTCTGAACCGTTCGTAGTGCGAAAGGACAACCCGCAGTTTTTCGGTAGTTTCAGCATCGAAGCCTGAGGGGCCGGAAATATATACATTCGACAAGCGCATATTAAGGTCAGGCAGTGAGTCCCGCAGGCGGTCCCGCCATTTCGCATAAAAAGCCAACCGCTGCATTTCATCGCCAGGCAGCAGGTGTTCGACTCCTTCGAAGCGAAGCTCTGCGACCTGTTTTCTTACCGCCATTGCTTCGCCACCGTCTCCGGAGGTCTCAGGTGGACTGCCATTGTTAATCGCGGCTGCCACGCCGAGGATTCTCCTGCCGCTTGAATCCTCCTCCCGTGCCCGGTAGCTTTTCTTCAGCTTGACCACCCTGCCCCGTTCGTTTGTTAACCCGGCCTGGCACAGGTCTCGCATCACAGCTCCCGCCTCGATTGACGGCAGCTGGTCCGCATCACCGAGTAAGACCAGGCGTGACTCGGGGCGCATGGCCCGCAAAAGACGATCCATCATGGCCAGGTCGATCATCGAGCTTTCGTCAACGATAACAAGCTGCTCCGAGAGAGGGTTATTCTCATTGTGCCAGAAGCGCTCCTGGCCGGGTGAGTAGCCGAGTAAACGGTGGAGGGTTGATGAAGGCGGGCACGCCTCGGCAAGCCTGCCGTCTGCTTCGCCGGGATCAGGGATTGCATAAACATGATTTTCAATCGACTGGCGCATTTTATCGGCTGCCTTCCCGGTAGGTGCGGCGAGGGCAATTGATTCAAAAGGAGGGCTGCCGATTCTTGCCAGCACGCGCAGTAAGCTGGCCACGATGGAGGTTTTTCCGCTCCCGGGTCTGCCGCTGATAACCGTTATCCGGCCGCTGAGCGCGGTGCGCACAGCCTCTTTCTGTTCATCATCCAGTTCAACCTTCCCCGAAGGCCCGAAAGGTGGTGATTCAAAGACCTCCTGCAGGGCGCTCTCGATACTGATGGCTGGTTTTTCAACTTCTGCCCCGGTTCCAGGAGCGGCCGCCTCACTGATGATGCGTTCACGAAGCTCTTTACCGACACGGGCTTCCAGGACATGTAGTTTCTGAATGTAGAGGCAGTCGTGATCGATAATCAGCGGCCTGTATGCTTCCGGGCCGCCGAAGACCTCAGCCAGGCCGGAATCCTCCGTCCCGCTGCAGATCGCCTGCGCATCTTCGAGCAGTTCATCGATTGCAGCCCGCTCCTGATCGGTTGTTTTAAACTCTTTCAGGGTGCGGTCGAGATGGCTG
>Ga0114946_10000613_pt1 | contig 24069 bp, 21 predicted proteins | sample WalLakDeSediment_FD_88676 | JGI IMG/M metagenome (GOLD analysis project Ga0114946, IMG submission 88676) | Lake sediment microbial communities from Walker lake, Nevada to study Microbial Dark Matter (Phase II) - Walker Lake 11/02/13 Deep Sediment | ecosystem: Environmental > Aquatic >... | reverse complement strand
TGGGCCAGCGTTAGCTCCGGCAGCAGTTCCGTGACTTCTGGGCCGACCATGTGTGCGCCCAGAATCTCACCGTAGCGGGCATCGGAGATAATCTTTACAAACCCTTCCCGCTCGCCCATGCCCAGCGCTTTGCCGTTGACCTGGAAGGGGAAGCGGCCCACCTTGATGTCATAGCCAGCTTCCTTGGCCTGCGCTTCCGTGTAGCCGAAGCTGGCCACCTGAGGAATGCAGTAGGTACAGCGGGGCAGCATGCGATAGTTCAAAGCCGCGGTGGGGTGTCCGGCGATCACTTCGGCAGCGACAATGCCCATGGCGGAACCGTGATGGGCAAACATATACCCTTCTGGGGCCACGACGTCACCGACGGCGTAAATGTGCGGGATGTTGGTTCGCATCTGCCCATCGACGGCAATGGTGTTGCGCTCGCTTAGCTCGACGCCAGCTGCTTCCAGGCCAATATTCTCGACATTGGAGCGAAAGCCAACGGCAACCATGACCTGATCGGCTTCGATGACGTCCCCATTTTTCAGGTTTACTTTGACAGTGTCGCCGACAGTGTCGCCATTTCGGTCGAGCTTTTCAACGGCCGTACCGGTGTAGAACTTGATACCCAGCCGTTTGTAAGCCTTTTCGACCACTTCGCTGACCTCTGGATCTTCGCGCGGCAAGAGGTGGTCCAGCAGCTCCACAATGGTCACATCCACCCCGTAGTTGGCCCAGACATAGGCAAACTCCATACCGATTGGTCCGGCGCCGACGATGACCGCCTTCTGCGGCAGCTTGTCGGACAAAATCGCCTCAATGTAGCTGATAACCCGCTGGCCATCGACTTCCAAACCGGGAATCTGTGCCGGGCGGGCACCGGTGGCGATGATGATATTCTTTGCCTTTATGCTGGTTTCGTCACCGCTTTTCAGCGCCACCTGAACGGTGTGGGCATCGGTCAGCTTCCCTGTGCCTTCATAGACCTCGACGTTGTTCTTCTTCATTAAGAAGCCAACACCCTTAGTCAGCCTATCGGATACCTGACGGCTGCGTTTGAACGCGGCCGTATAATCCAGCTGCAGATTGTCAAATTTGAAGCCGAATTCCCGGCTGCGGTGCTGCAGCAGGTGGGCAACCTCAGCGTTCTTGAGCAGGGCTTTTGAGGGGATGCACCCGATATTGAGGCAGACACCGCCCATATATTCTTTTTCGACCAGGGCCACTTTTTGGCCTAATTGTGCTGCCTTAATGGCGGCCACATACCCGCCGGGGCCGGCGCCAATGATGACAACATCATATTCATTTGCCATGAAAAACTCTCCTGAAGTGAATATTGACCAAAGACGACGGACAAACGACCAACCGTCTAATCTCGTCCTTCATCGTTGGTCGATTATCGCTTCATTATACCTGGAACGGCCGCATCCGGCACAATCCGCATGAGACCATTACCCCGCCGCCGGCAAACTGGCTATAATTCGCATCAATGAATGGATTTCCTCCCTGGACGTTGTGGGGTATGGGCCTTTCCGCCCTGGGCGCGCTACTGGCCATTATCCTGGCTTACGTCGCGCAGATGCCCCGCTTCCTCAAGCGGATCGGTCTATCGGTTTACCGGCTTGATTTGCAGGTCCGCAGCTTTACCGGCTACGCGCTGGCCCTGCTTTTGCTGGCCATGGGCTTTTTCCTGGCCGGCGTGCCCTTGGGGCCGCAGCCGTCCGGCGAAGCAGTGGTCGTGGTGGCGACACCAACCCCCACGCCACCCAGCGGGGAGCCGGCTGCTATGACGACCCTGGATGCGGACGATTTGACGGCTTTGCCGGCGGCCGTTACTCCTGAAACAGGTGCGTTTCCCGGTCTGCCCCCGGAACTGCAAACTCCCACCAGCGAAACCGATACTGGTTCTGGTGCTGTTGAAGGTGAGACGGCTACGCCGACAGCGCCTGTTGTCGCCGCTACCGACACGGCGACTGCGGCCCCGGCAGCGACAGCTACCGCTACTTTAGCGGCTACGGCAACAGCGACGCTTACCAATACCCCGACCTTGACGCCGACGCCCACCCAAACGCCGACACCCACCATGACCCCGACCCCGATTGAAGGGCAAACGGGCGTCATCAGCACTCAGGGCAGCAATGTCTGGGTGCGCCGCATGCCTGGGGGACAGACCATTTTCCTGGTTAGCGATCGCGAGGTAGTCATTCTACTGCCTGGACGCGCCAATCAGGGCGGCCTCCTCTGGCGGGAAATCAGCAATCTTGACGGTCTCACCGGTTGGATTCAAGCGGACTTCCTGGCCGAGAATAATCCATAAACTCCCTTAGGGACAAGAATTGAGCAATTCTCAGGTTGGCACGGCGTTAGTCTTGTTAGCTGCCGTGCTGTGGGGGACGACCGGCACAACCCAGGCGTTGGCTCCGGTTGGCGCGACGCCGCTGGCGGTGGGAGCGTTGCGCCTGATTGTCGGCGGTGCTTTTTTGCTGCTGCTGGCTTGGGGGCGAGGACGCCTGCGCGGGGGAGGGCGCTGGCCAGTCTGGCCCACTTTTCTGGCGGCCATCAGCATAGCTGTTTACCAACTCTGCTTTTTTGCCGCCGTTTCTTTGTCGGGGGTCGCTGTAGGCACGCTGGTGGCGGTGGGTAGTTCACCAATCCTGGCCGGCATACTGGCTTTACTCATCTGGCGGCAGCGGCCGTCGCCCCATTGGCTGCTGGCTACCGGGCTGGCGGTCAGCGGGGTGGCCTTGCTGGCCAGCGGCGGCGGTGACGTGGTTGTTCATCCCGTCGGCTTGCTGTTAGCCCTGGCTACCGGTTTGAGCTACGCGGTTTATGTGCTCAGCAGTAAAACGCTGTTGCTTTACCAACCACCGGATCGGGCTACGGCCGTCGTCTTTGGTTTAGGCGCCCTCTGTTTAACCCCCATTCTTTTCCAGAGCGATCTGACCTGGCTGGCCCAACCGGCCGGGCTGCTGGTGGCCTTGCATTTGGGCGTCATGACCATTGGTCTGGCCTATCTGCTTTTTGCCCAGGGACTGGCCAGAGTACCGGCGGCGACGGCCGTGACCCTGTCTCTGGCCGAGCCGCTGACCGCTGCCCTGCTGGGCATCTTCTTTCTGGGCGAATGGCTGCCACCCGCCGGGCTGCTCGGTATTGCCCTGTTGCTGGCCGGCTTACTTTGGCTGGCCCGGTCAGGCTAACGCCCAATTAGCCAGCCACTTACCCGGCGCGAGATAGGGTAAAGGCCTTGCCCAGCAGCGCCCTTTTGTCGAGGAGCGGCTGGCTGCCATACCCGCTTACCGGCAGCCCGGCTTCTTTCAGACCAAGCTTGCTGTAGATATTGCGCAAATGAGCCTGCACGGCATAGCTGGTGATGTTTAATTCGTGGGCTACCCCGGCGTTGGTGCGGGAAGCGGCCGTCCAATAGGCCACGTCCAATTCACGCGGCGTTAGCCGGCTGAAATTGGTTACGGCGACACTCACCCACTGACGCTCGGCCGTAGATAGGATAACAGAAATGGTTTGTACAGGGCTGCCCTCCATTTGCTTCCTCCCATGGTTTGGCATTGGCGCCACCGGCTCCACTGCCAGTGGCATAGACTGAAATTGAGTACCTGTCCAGAATGGTGTCATTGGCAAAGGGTCATAGGCGCTCCTGAGATTGCCGTTGGCCATTTGCCAATTGCCCACGTCGCTGCAGCTGATTTGCGGACAGATTTTAACGATTAACGGCCGCCGCGACCCGGCTCATAATGACCGCATCTGGCGCGCGCACGACAACAGTTTCGGATTCCAGTTCATACAAGCAGATCAGGTCAGCTACGGCCGCCCAACAGCGGCCGTCAGCCAGGCTTTGCTCATTTGCCCCGCTGCGGCGCGTGGCAAAGGTAGCATAGGCGGTGGCAAACTCGGCCTGAGCGCTGGCCGTGTTCCAGGCCAGGCGCAGCACCATAACCAGCTCGTCGGCTTCATTGCTGTAGACGGCATAACGGTCCCCGCCCCAGCTGGTGGCGGCCCGGTTCACCTCTTGTTCAGCCAGCTGTTGGCCTAGATACTGGCGCAGGTAGAATTCGCCCAGCACATCTTCTTCCAGCAGTCGCCAACCGGCGCCCAAGGAGCTGGTCAGGGGCGGCAGGCTAACGGCCAGCGCTGTCTCACCGGCCAGGTAGCGACTAGGGTGCAGGATATGGCTCGTTGACTGCGGGGGATTGGTCCAGGCGGCATCAATGGCCGCCCAACCACCCTGACTGTACAAAAAAGAGACAAACTCAAAACCGACTTCGTAGGGAAAGCTAAGTGAGGCGCTTAGAATGGGCGGCGCCTGCTCCAAAATGGTGCGGTCAGATTGTAGGCCGGTGGCAAAGAGCTGGCTGACTTCCGCCTGGCTAAAGAATTCCAGCAGATACTGCAGCTGTATTAGCGTCGCTTCCCCTTCAGCCAGGGCGCGCAGGGCCAGCCGCTGCTCGGAGGCTAGACCGTCGTCGTTAATGCTGGCCAAGCCAAAATGCTGGTCTTGCAGGGCGTGGACGTATTCATGGGCGTAGGTCCACTGCTCGAATAAGTCGAAGGTTTCACCGTCGCTCACGACCACGAATTCGGCCGTTTCCGGGTCATAGAAGCCGGCGACCTGTTCGCTGTATAGATCGAGCAAGAAGCCGTACAGATCAAAATCGGCGGTCAGGAAATCAAAGGCGACGTAAACCAGGGTGTCATCCCGCGCTTTTTCGGGCGTCATCTCCTCCATGATCTGGACCGCCAGCCGCTCGCGCAGTTGATCGGTCGTTAACAGCGTGACAGTTATCGGGCGCAGCGGCTCCAGGCCACGCAGCGCTACCACATTGGCTTCGATTTGAGCCCTTAGCCGTTCGTTAAAGGCCAGAATGTCAACAACTTCAATGGTAATGGATACTGCTTCGCCGGCCGTTTCGTTGACGCCGAAAGTCTCGACGCGGATGGTGTATTGGCCTTCGTCGGGCGGCTGCCAATCCTCACGGACAGTGAGCAGGCTGCGGCCGTCGCTGATATGGCGGCTGAGTTCCTCGTCATTGATGCTGATGGTCAGGGTGAGAACGGCCGTGGCCTGATTAGCTACGACCACAATTTCAATTGTTTCCTCGGGAGCAAAAACCTGGCCCTCGGCCGGCGAAATCAGCTCGGCTTGCGGCGGCGCATTGAGCTGGGCCTCCCTCTGACTGAGCTGGCTCCTGGCTTGATGCAGCTCCACCGTCAAATCGGCCGCCTGCTGTTGGGCGCTGGTGAGCTGACCATTGGCCGTCTCCAGTTCACTGCTGAGGGCGATGCGCGTTGCTTCTACGGCCGTTAAAGCCAGGCCGCGGTTGGCCAACTCCTGCTCTAGCTGTCCCTGGCGCGCCAGCAGCCCTTTTTCCGACTGGGTTAGTTCATCTACCTGGCCCAGCAGCATCTCCCGGCCCTGGTAGAGAAAAACAGTCGCCGCCAGCAGAATCAGCGTGGCGCTTAGAACAGTTAGTAAGAAAGCAACGATTTTCGATTGTTTCATGCTATCCTTATCGTCGGAATAGGCGATAGTGGCCTGTCTGTAGCCATATCGTACAGGGAGAGGCAAGATCGGCCCCGCCATGTATGATATGCTACACGAGGTTAAGGTTGCGGTCAATGGGATTTGGTTGTTTAGTCGGGTAGTCGTTTGGTCGTTGGTCGTTCGTCGTTGGTCGTTCGTCGTCCATCCTAGGAGTTTCTTATGAAAAGGTATTTGCTTTTAGCTGCTTTATTGCTGTCAATGGTTGGCCTGGCTTGCGGATTGTCCGGCGAACTGCCGGTCACGATTCCAACTGATGCCGCGGCGACGGCCGCGGCCGTGGGTGGGCAGGCGGCCATTGCTGCGGCCACAGCTGCGGCCATGGCGGCTGAGCAAGGCGCAGTGGCTTTGGCCACGCTCCAGGCCGCTGAACTGCCCGATTTATCTAACCTGCCGGAGCTAGACGTTCTGCGCGAACGGCTGGCCGATATCCGACCGGACGAAGCCGGTGTCTACACGGTAATTATCACCGAGGCGGAAATTAGCCAGGCGCTGGCGGCCAAGGCCGCGGCCGACGCTGCTGCTGGTGTGACTTCCAATCTGCAAAATCCGACCGTTCGCCTTACCGGGGGTCAACTCATCTTCAGTGCCGATGTGCAGCAGCCTGTGGCTGCCCGGCTCGTTATCTCCTTCCAGGCCTACGTCGTTAACGGCGTCTTGCAGTTTGAGATGACGCAGGCCAGTCTGGGAAACGTGCAAGTCCCGGTTATTTTGCTGCAAGCGGCGCAGGGCCAGTTAAACAGCACCTTGGGGGCAGTGCTGGGTGGCCTGCCGGCCAATTTGCAGCTGCAAGAAGTTGTCATTGGTGAAGGATTTATGAGAATCGTGGCTACCTGGCGCTAACAGCAGGCGGGCGTTTTGCCCGCCTCACTCCTCTAGTTTTTCCCCATTTATCCTCCAATCTTCCTGTCCGATAGCTTTTGAGAGACAACCATAGTTAAAAATACGGGTTGTGATACGTGAGGCGTGAAAGGTTAAGCCCTTCACGCCTCATCTTCAACGCGTCACGTGACGAGGAGGTTTGGTTTTGGAGGATTGTAAATCGTCCCGGTTACCGGGGTTTTATAAACGGCCGCTTGAAGAGCGGGTGCAGCTTGTAGCCGACTGGGCCGGGCTGGACGAGGCGGATCAGGCGACGCTGCTGGGCCAGGGACTGACGGCCGTCCAGGCCAGCCAGATGATCGAAAATGGCATTGGCACCTATGGGCTGCCCTTGGGCATTGCCTGCAACTTCTTGATTAACGGCCGTGATTATCTGATTCCCATGGCCGTCGAAGAGCCGAGCGTGCTGGCGGCCGTGAGCCATGCGGCCAAGCTGATCCGGGATGGCGGTGGCTTCCAGGCCGAAGCTACCGATCCGGTGATGATTGGCCAGATTCAGGTGCTCAACCTGCCCGATATTGCGACGGCCGTGCAGGCTATTGAGAACCACAAAACGCAGCTGATGACCCTGGCTAACAACAGCAGCCAGAGCATTGTCCGGCGGGGCGGCGGGGCGCGGGATATTGAGGCCCGCGTTTTTCTGGATTCACCGGTCGGCCCGATGCTGATTGTCCACCTCCTATATGACACACGGGATGCGATGGGAGCCAATGCCATCAACACCGCCGTGGAAGCTATTGCTCCCCTGGTGGCCGATCTCACCGGGGGGCGGATTAATCTGCGCATTCTCTCCAATTTGTCCGACCGGCGATTGGCGACGGCCCGCTGCATCATACCGGCGGCCAGCCTAAACGGCCGTGATGGGCAGTCCGGACAGGAAGTAGCCCAGCTCATTGCTGAAGCCAACGCCTTTGCCGTAGTGGACCCCTACCGGGCCACCACCCATAACAAAGGTATCATGAACGGCGTGGATGCCGTCTGCATTGCCACCGGCAACGATTGGCGGGCGGTTGAAGCCGGTGCCCATGCCTATGCGGCGCGGAACGGCCACTATACCAGCCTCACCGATTGGCGTGTTGATCAGCGGGGTGATCTAACCGGAGCGATCACCTTGCCCCTGGCGGTGGGCGTGGTTGGCGGCGCCACCCGTGTCCACCCCACGGCCAAAATTGCTATGAAGATTTTGAGTGTAACTTCGGCTGATGAGCTGGCACAGATAATGGCCTGCGTTGGCCTGGCCCAAAATCTGGCGGCGATTAAGGCGCTGGCCACGACCGGCATCCAGCAAGGCCACATGCGCATGCACGCCCGCCAGGTGGCTCTGGCAGCCGGGGCCAGCAACGGCCAGGTGGAGCAAATCGCCGCCCTGCTCGTTTCGGAACAAAATATCCGCGTGGAGCGAGCCAGAGAGTTATTGCAGACAGTGGTCAGTGAGAAGTGAACAGTGAATGGTGAGAAGTGATCAGTAATCAGTAATCAGTGAAAAGTAGTAGACCAAACGACTAAATGACCAAACGACCAAATGACTAAACGACTAAATGACTAAACGACCAACGAGGACAAAATGAGTGACTTTCAATTACCAAATGGATTGATGCGGCCAGATCGGTCGGTGGGGATTGTGGGATATGGCGCCTACGTGCCCCGTTTCCGGCTGCCTGCCTCTGAGGTATCGAAGATGTGGACCGGCGGCGTGGGCGGCACGCCGATCAAGGAGAAGGCGGTCAATGGACTGGATGAAGATGTCGTCACCATGTCCATTGAAGCAGCGCGCAACGCCTTGCTGCGGGCCCAAATTGACCCGCAGCGCATTCGCGCCGTCTGGGTGGGCAGTGAAAGCCATCCCTACGCGGTGAAGCCGACCAGCACTATTGTCGCCGAGGCGATTGGCGCAGTGCCCAGCACCCAGGCCGCCGACTGGGAGTTTGCCTGCAAAGCCGGCACCGAAGCGATGCAGGCCGCCATCGGCTTTGTCGGCTCGGGTATGGCCCATTACGCTTTGAGTATCGGCATGGATACGGCCCAGGGACGTCCGGGCGATGCGCTGGAATACACGGCCGCCGCCGGCGGCGCGGCCATGCTCCTGGGCCCGGCAGATGAGTCGGCGGCCATTTTCAATGGTTCCTACTCCTTTGTGACCGACACGCCTGACTTCTGGCGGCGGGCGCACGCTCAATACCCGTCACACGGCGACCGCTTCACCGGCGAACCGGCCTACTTTAAGCACATTGTCGGCGCGGCCGAGGCGTTAATGGGTGAATTGGGCCGGACCTCGGCCGATTACCAGTGGGCCATTTTCCACCAGCCGAATGCCAAATTCCCGGAACGCGTGGCGCAAATGTTGGGCTTTACTAAGGAACAGATCCTGCCCGGCTTGCTGAGTCCGCGCATTGGCAATACCTATGCCGGATCGGCGGTCATTGGCTTAACGGCCGTGCTGGACATCGCCCAACCAGGTGACCGCATCTTGCTGGTCAGCTACGGCTCCGGCGCCGGTTCAGATGCCTTCGACATCGAAGTGACCGACCGTCTGCTGGAAATCCGCGACCGCGCCCCCAAGACGGAAGAGTATATTGCCCGCCGTTCGGTCATCGATTACGCTACCTACAGCCGCTACCGCGACAAAATCAAAATGTCTTAAGCGAGAAGTGAGGAATGAAATCACTTCTCACTTCTCACTTCTCACTTTTTACTTCTCACTCTTCATCAACGAGAACAGAAACTATGAGTAATGTATCTATTATTGGTATTGGCCAGACGGAAGTGGGTGAGCATTGGGACGTTTCCTTGCGCCATCTGGCCTGGTATGCGATTGAAGCTGCTCTAGATGACGCTGCCACAACGTCGATTGACGCCATTTACGTCGGCAATATGCTGGCCGGCGACTTAAGCGCCCAAGATCATTTGGGGGCGCTAATTGCCGATTTCTCTGGCCTGCGGGGCGCGGATGCGGTTACGGTGGAAGCGGCTGAAGCTTCCGGCGGCGCCGCCATGCGCCAGGCGGTGCTGGCGGTGCAAAGTGGCCTGGTGGAAACGGCCCTGGCCGTCGGTGTGGAGAAGGTGACGGATGGTGCGGGTAGTGGTCTGGTCAGGGCTGTTTCTACCGGTCTTGACGCCGATTATGAAGCCGTCCACGGCCAGACTGTTGCCGGCGTAGCTGCCCTGATGATGCGCCGCTATCTGCACGAATATGGTTTGGAGCTGAGCGATTTTGCCGGCTTCAGCGTCAACGCCCACGCCAATGGCGCGGACAATCCGATGGCCATGTTCCGCAACCGGTTGAAAGCGGAACGATTTGCCGACGCGCCGCCGGTGGCGACGCCGGTCACCCTCTTTGACATGGCTCCCTTGGGTGATGGCGCGGCGGCGGTCATTGTCACCCGCAGTGACCGGGCCGACGATATGACGCCCAAGCCGGTGCGGGTGGTTGGGTCCGCATTGGTCACGGGCACCATTGGCCTGCATGACCGGCAGGACCCGCTCTGGCTGGAGGCGGCCGCTCGCAGCGCCCAAAAAGCGCTAGCCATGGCCCAGTTAACGCCTGATGACATTGATCTGTTTGAACTGCATGATGGTTTTACTATTCTGGCCGCATTATCCCTGGAAGCGGCCGGCTTTGCCGCCCGCGGTCAGGGCTGGCAGCTGGCCCGGGATGGCGAAATTGGGCGAAACGGCCGCATTCCCATTAGTACCTTTGGCGGCTTGAAGGCGCGGGGCAATCCGTTGGGCGCGACCGGCCTCTATCAAATCGTGGAGGTTGCCCGCCAGCTTCGGGGTGAAGCCGGCGCCTGTCAGCTTGAGGGAGCGCGTATTGGCATGGCTCAGAATTTGGGCGGTAATGGCGGCACGGCCGTCACCCACATTTTGCAGGCCAGCCGTTTCTAAGCATACGGCCGTCTGACTCATCTAAGGTTAATCATGGCGTCATTGGCACGGCCGGTTGGCGGTGAAAATGGCGCCATTTTTCTCTATTTGGGGGCAGAATAGGGCGCCTGATAGTTTTTGACACTGTTTTCGCTGGCGCTGGCAGGGAATGAAAGTGTCGGCCATCATAATCAGGGGTTGTAACGAGTGGCAAACGATCAACAAAGCGATTGAAAGCCACGTTGTGCAATCTAAATAAGGATGGTTGACTAAAATGGAACTCTCACGTCATTGGCGGCTACAGAAACAGCGGTATGGATTAGTTGGTGAAACGTGCGATCAGTGCGGCGTCAAGCTTTTTCCGCCGCGCGATGTTTGCCTGGTGTGCGAAGCGCCAGCCCAAGAACTATACACCTTTACCGGGCTGGGTGAAGTTTATTCCTACACCACGATTTATGACGCGCCGGCTGGTTTTGAGCAATATGCGCCGTACACCGTAGCCCTGATCAAGCTGGAAGAGGGTCCCCTGGTCACGGCTCAGCTGACCGATATTGACAGCAATCAGGTCGAGATTGGCATGCCGGTAGAGATGGTTACCCGCAAACTCCGCGCCGAGGGCGAAGAGGGCATGATCGTCTACGGCTACAAGTTCCGCCCGGCCGTGCCGGTGGGCATAACTGCCTGATTCTTCGTTGTGAATTTAACCGATTTTGGAAGCCTGGCTTGTCAATGCAAGCCAGGCTTTTTTTGTTGGCTGCTCCGCTATTTTGAGGTTATGGCAACCCTTCGTACTCAATGCGGATGCACAACAAAGCGCCGCTGCCGCCGCCGCCAGATAGTCTCGCCGCTGTAAATGGCCAGTGCCGTCCAGATGATGGCAAACCCGATCAACCGCGCCAGCGTAAACGGCTCATTGTAAACGACAACGCCTATCATAAACTGCAGCGATGGCGCGATATACTGCAAAATACCTAGCGTGGTCAGCGTCACCTGGCGCGCTCCATGGGCGAAGAGGAGCAGGGGCACGCTGGTCGCTGCACCGGTAAAGATGAGCAGGCTGGTTATGGACCAGGAGATATGACCGAGCGCGGCCGCACCGCTGCTCTCCAGCAGGATGAGATAGGCCAGGGCGGGCAGAAAGAAAACGGCCGTCTCCAGCGTCAGCCCTTCGCGGGAATTAAGCGTAGCCGTTTTGCGCAGCAGCCCGTAGATGGCAAAGGTAAAGGCCAGGGTCAGCGAAATCCACAAGACCACGCCATAGCTTAAGGCCAGGTAGACCACGCCCACAATGGCGACGCCAATCGCCAGCCACTGCCCGCGGCGCGGCCGTTCGCGCAGAAAAATGACGCCCAGCAGCACGTTGACCAGCGGATTGATGAAGTAGCCCAGGCTGGCATCGACAATGTAGCCGTTGTTGGTGGCCCAGATGTAGGTTAGCCAGTTGACGCCCAGCAGGGTGGCGCTGGTCACAAAGAGGAGGAGCGTGCGGGGTTGGGTAACGGCCGTTTTCAACCAGCCCCAGTTGCGGCGCCAGGCCATCAGCCCGACCATAAAGACAAACGACCAGAGCATCCGGTGCGCCAGAATTTCGGTCGCCGCTACCTCCTGGAGAAGCTTCCAGTAGATGGGCAGCAGCCCCCACAGGAGATAGGCGCCCACGGCCGCCAATATGCCTCTATTGGCCATGGTTTAACAGGAGAAGTGCCAGGCACGGGGCAGGCTTTTGGTCGTTGGTCAATTGTCGTTCGTCGGTAGGAGCCGTTACCGCTCCGGTACCGGTCGGGGCGGGCAGGGTTCCAGGTTGTCCAGGTCGGGCAGGTCAATCAGAATGGGCTTGACCCCCACCCGGTCATTAAAGGGGGAAATGGCCACATCCTCATGAATCAGGCCGGCCCACATCGGCTGCGGGTTGCGGGCCCCCAGGCTGCCCATAATGCGAATACTGCCAGTTACCACCGCCCGCTGCCCCGGCATCAGGTAGTAATGGCCGTCAATCTCCTCCAGCTGGTCGTAACTGCCAATGGCCCAGCGGAAGGGGTAGTCGCTGAGCTGATTTTCGAAGCCAATACCCACCCGCCAGGCGCCGGACTCCGTTGGCCAGCCAATGGTGTTGTAATTCCAGTTGGAGTCATAGGTGGTGCCCACGGCCGGACCGGTCGTCCGGATCGGGGCCGCGCCATAATTTTGCACGGTGAGGGTAAAGGTTAATGTATCGCAGACGAGGACGGCCGTACTGCTGAAAGCGACCGTATCCCCCGTGGCCGGAGAAATGATGTCTGCCCGCGGAATGCCGCCAAAGCGAATGGTCAACGGTTCCTCCACCCGAATCCGCTGCCCTTCCCGATCCTCGGCAATGGCGATGATGGGGTAGGAGCCGTCCGGCGGTGGCAGGGCATCCCGATCCACGCCCCCTTCATAGTCGTAATAATGCCGGCCGGGCACACCCGCGGGCAGCTCCCGCTCCAGGCGGGCGATGGGCATCTCAATGCCGTCATCCGTCAGCAGAAAGACGCGCACCTGGGCCTCTTTTTGCAGGTCGAACTGAATTTTGACCCGGTCGTCAATGCCGTCCCGGTTGGGGCTGAAGATAGCGCGGTCCAGCTCAAAGCCACGCATTTCCGGCAGGTCGCGGGACGCGCCCTCAATAATCAGGCTGCCCGTTTGCCGGTCGCTGTAGCTGGTCTCGTCCCGGGCTTCCACGACCCAGGTATAACGGCCGTCTTGCAGCAGCCGGGCCAGAATTTCACCCTGAATTGTTTCGCCGGGCAGCCGGTACCCTTCCACCACACCGCTGAACAGGACCCGGTATTCGCCCGCCCCGCGGGGCTGCTCGCGCCGGAAGTAGAATCGTTCGCCGGCCTCATTCTCAAAGTAGATCGAAACCAGGGCGTTGCGACTGATCACGTAGCTGATCAAGGTGGCGTCCCGCACCCCATCGGCGTTAGGGCTGATTTGCTCATCCTGGAGTGAAGCGCTGCGCACCAGACGGCCGTCGCCCCATACCGCCAGCCAGCCGCCGGCAATAGCGACAGTCACCACCGTCAGGGCCACAAGCGCCACGATGGCTATGGAAAGAAAAGGTCGTTTCATAAGCGTAAGTTTACCAGAGGGGAACGGCGGAGCAACCAAGATGGGTGCGGCATGAGAAAGCCGTCAGCGCCAGATCGTTGCGTCTCCTTCCTTTTTGAAGATAATGGGTAGCTGTTCACCCACTCGTGGGCTGAGCCTGTCGCCGGCCACACTGGCTTCGACAGGCTCAGCCCACGGCACGGCAATTGCCCATCCTGGAGGTTACCTGTGGCTATTGACCCCGGTACTAAGCTGCAAAACCGGTACGAAATCTTGAGTGAGCTGGGTCGCGGCGGCATGGGCTCGGTTTTCAAAGCCCATGATCCCCTGCTGGACCGCATTGTGGCCATCAAAACATTGTCGGCTGCCCTCTCGGCCGACGAGAGCTTCATTCGCCGTTTTCAGCATGAGGCGCGGGCCATCGCCCGGCTTAACCACCCCGGCATTGTTGGCATTTTTGACGTTGGTCAGGAAGGCGGCATCTCTTTTATTGTCATGGAGTATATTGCCGGCGGTTCCCTGGCCGATCTGCTCAAACGAGAAAATCTGCTGTCACCGCTGCGGGTGGTGCAGCTTCTGGAGCAGGTGGCTATCGCCCTCGATTTTGCCCATGGACGGGGCTTTGTCCACCGGGACATTAAGCCGGCCAATATTCTGCTCGACGAACATGACCGGACGCGGTTGACTGACTTTGGCCTGGTCAAGTTTGAAGATATCAGTCTGACCCTACCCGGCCAGATGATGGGCACGCCGACCTACATGGCGCCGGAGCAGATTACGGGCGAGGAGGTGGGCGGCGCGACCGATATTTACGCCCTGGGCGTGGTGGCGTATGAGATGTTGACCGGCGCTCCCCCCTTTACCGGGGCTATGGCGACGGTATTTGATGGCCACATCCGGCGCGACCCGCCGCCGCCGCAGACGCTCAATCCGAACCTGCCGACTGGCCTGGAACCGATCCTGCGCCGTACGTTGGCCAAGGATCCCTCCGGCCGTTTTGGCACGGCCGCTGACTTCGTCGCCACCCTGCGCCAATTTTTCACCGCTAACTCGCCGGATGTTTTTGTGCCACAGGTCAGCAGCCCTGCGGTTAGTGCGAGACCGACCAGCGTTCCGCCGAGTGGTGGCCATCTGGCCAGCGGTGGTCTGGTTCAGCCCAGCCAGCCGCCGCCACTGACTGAAGTTGCCCCGCCGCCAGCGCCGAAGAAGTCCAATTTCTTAACCATCTTTGGCGGCTTGACCGGCCTCCTTTTTCTCTGTTTTTGTCTGGCGGTTAGCCTATATTGGGCCGGTTCACGTTTGGGCGGCGACGAGGCAACGGCCGTCGCTCAAACCACAGCCCCAGCCGCCGCTCTGCCTGCCATCCCTTTGGTCGGTAATGAGCAGGAACCTACCAGCGTGCCGGAAGCTGAGACGCCGGTCACCAGTTTGGCCGACGTGCGCCGCTCCGTCGTCCAAATTGAAGCCCAGGGCAGCTTTGTCGATCCCCAATTTGGCTTGCAGCTGAATCAGGCCGGGCGCGGCTCCGGCTTTGTGATTGCCGATTCGGGCCTGGCCGTGACCAATAACCACGTCGTCACCGGGGCGGCGCTGCTGCGTGTCTACGTGGAAGGGGAGTCACGGCCGCGTAGTGCCCGCGTGCTGGGGGTTTCCGAATGTTATGATCTGGCTGTCATTCAAATCGATGGCCAGCCGCTGCCGCCCCTGGTCTGGTACGACGGGGCGGTGACTGCGGCCCAGACGGTCCACGCCGCCGGCTTCCCCCTGGGGCAGACGGAATACTCGCTGACCAGCGGCACCGTGGTGGCCACCGAAGCGACCGGCATCACCGATTGGGCCGCCCTGGATTACGTGATTGCTCATAATGCCTCCATTAGCCCCGGCAACTCCGGCGGGCCGCTGGTGGATGATGACGGCCGTTTGCTGGGCGTCAACTATGCTTCAGCTGCAGCCCAAAACCAATATTTTGCCATCGGTCGGGAGCAAGCATTGCCGATTATTGAACGGCTGCGCCAGGGACAAGATGTGTATGCCATTGGCATCAACGGCGTCGCTGTGAATGACGGCGCCGGCCTGGCCGGGATTTGGGTCTCGTCGGTGAAGGCCGGCTCACCAGCCGATCGGGCCGGCATTTTGCCCGGCGACATCATTACCATGATGCAGGGTCTGCTGCTGGCCACCGACGGCACCATGGATGATTACTGCGCCATCCTCCGCAGCCACGGGCCGGATGATACCCTGAGCATCGAAGTGCGCCGGCTGGAGACCGAGGAGCTCCTGGTGGGGCAGGTCAACGGCCGGGTTCTGGAAACGAAGACGCTCCTTGCCACCCTGGATCAGGCAGTGGGCAGCGCCGGTGACAGCTACAGCGGCTACCTGGACTATGTCGATACTGCCGCGGTCATTAGCCTGGCGCTGCCCGTGGATTGGAGCGATATCAATGATGGTTCCTGGGTCATTGACGATGAAACGGTGGGTCTTTCCATGGCGGCGGCCGCGGACCTGGAGGCTTTTTATGCCACCTGGACTGAGCCGGGAATCTTCTTGGGTGCGTCACGGCTGATGGCTACCGAATTTGATGAAAGCACCTTCCTGGACGCCTTTGATTTCAGCAATGACTGCACCTATGACACGCGCTACACCTACAGCGACCCGCTTTATACTGGCTTCTATGACCTCTGGCTCAACTGCGGCGGCACCGATACGGCTTTCTTTGTGTTGGCGGCCGTGCCCGAGGACGGCACCTTCCTGATTCTGATTCAGGTTGTTTTGGTGACGGATGCTGACCTGGAGGCACTAGGCCAGATTCTGGACACCTTTGTCGTGGACATTTCTTTACCCTGAGACTACTTGCCCTCAGAAGTTGCTTTTGCTCCGCTTTAGGGCCAATGTTACAATGTAATCGACGATATCCCCTTGCGCGTCTCGTCCGCCAGGCTGGCCCTTGCTGCTATTTCTGGCCAGACAAAGGCCGCAGCTAAGTTCGATAGACAATGAAAAAAAACTACGGTACTGATCGTTTTTTGCCCTTTGCTGAGGGTGGTGGTTCTACCATTGCCATCGTGTTGCTAATACTGTTGCTGGTGGCCGTCCTCTGGCTTTTTCTGCCGGGCGGGCTGGTGGTGGACACCATTCTCTTTATCGTTGCGCTGGTTGCCTTTGTCGTTCTTTATTTCTTCCGCGATCCCAACCGGGACATTGTGCGCCAGGCCGGCATTGTGCTTGCGCCGGCTGATGGCAAGGTTGTCTCCATTAGCCGCGAACATGAGCCGATCTACTTGCAGGATACGGCCGTGCGCGTCAGCATCTTTCTCTCCGTGTTAGATATTCATGTGCAGCGTGTGCCTCTCGATGGCCGGGTATTGCGGGTTGATCACAAACCCGGCCGCTTTCTGCAAGCCTTTAAACCTGAGGCCTCTGATGTCAATGAGTACATTGCCATGCTGCTGGAAACCAGCTACGGTCCGGTTCTGGTCAAACAGATTGCCGGCATTCTGGCTCGGCGCTGCGTCAATAACGCTGAGGTAGGCGAAACGGTGCGTATGGGCGAACGGTTTGGGCTGATTAAATTCGGCTCTCGCGTGGACCTTTTTCTGCCGCTGCGGGCCGAGATTTTGGTGAAAGAAGGTGAGCATGTTTATGCCGGCTTGACCCCGCTGGCTCGCATAACATCTGGAGGTGAGGATGGAAACTAAATACCGCTACGTGATTCCCAACGGTGTGACTTTTGTTTCCCTGGCGGCCGGCTTCACAGCAATTTTGGCGGCCGCCACGGGCAACCTGATATGGAGCGGTGTCTTGATTCTGACCAGCTATATCCTGGATTTGTGTGATGGCGCCCTGGCCCGCCGTCTCAAAGCCGGTTCCGAGTTTGGTCTGCAGCTCGATTCCCTGACCGACATTGTCAGCCTGGGCACAGCTCCAGCCGTCCTGGCTTTCTTCTACTTGCAGCAGGCGGGCATTACCGGTTGGTGGCTTTGGCCCCTGGTGATCCTGTTTCCGCTGGCGGGGGCCTACCGGCTGGCCCGCTTCAATTTGCTCCCACCCAAAACGGGGCAGGTGGATTCAGTGGGCTTGACCATTTCCACCGCCGGGGCCATCATACCCCTGGCCGTGTTGTCCAATCTATCCACGCCCGGCGGTTTTGTGCCCCCCATCCTGCTTGCTCCCTTGATGATCATTCTCTGCCTGCTCATGGTTAGCCGCATTCCCTTTCCTTCCTTGGGGCAGGTGCTCTCCCGCCGCCGCTTGAACTATCTCTACCTGGCACTCATTGGCACCACTTTGTTCTGGCTGCAGTGGCCGGTGGTGACGACCTGGTTTGTCTTTACCGGCGGCTATCTGGGCGTCAGCCTGGCCCGCGCCGGTTATTTAACGGTCAGTAATCGGTAGTGGCTGGCTAAACGGCCGTACAGTCCCCATGGCACCACTGCACTACACTCTGGCTGGGAATGGCCTGCACCTGTTGGCGACAATAACACGGGCTACCGGCCGTTACCAGGTAGAAGGAGTGGATCATCTGCTGGCGGCCAAGGCGGAGGGGCCGCTGGTGCTGACGGCCTGGCACGGTATGACCATGATGCTAGCCGGCTTTTTTATCAATCATTATGAAGACCCTGGCCAACTGCTGCTGATTCTGCCTGACGACTGGCATGGTGAAGTATTAACCGTCTGGATCAAAAAGATGGGGGCGCAGCCTTTTCCCATGCCTTTGACCGGCGAGGGCGGTATGAGCGCCGCCCGCCAATTGGCCCGCCTGGTGCGGCTGCTGCGGGAAGGTAACGATGCCTACATTACGCCGGATGGGCCGGCTGGACCGGGCTACCAGGTGAAGCCGGGAGTCGTCTACCTGGCCAAAAAGACGGGAGCCGCCATTTTGCCCCTGGGCGCCTATACCCGCACCGCCTACCGGGTCAACCGCTGGGACCAGTACGCCGCCCCTTATCCATTTAGCCGTATTTCGCTGGTCATTGGCCCGCCGGTGCTCGCTGAAGAGGAAACGGCCGTGGTGAGCCAGCGGATTCAAACCGCACTGCACCAGGTGACGGCGCAGGCAGCGGCCAACTATTACGAGAAGAGATAACTCACGATGGCAGATTTCGGTTTGTGGTGGCGCAAATTTCAGGGCAATGCCATGTTCGCCTACTTTCGGCTGGTGACCCGTACGGCGCGCTGGCAGTTTGAGGGAAGGGAGAATGTCCAGCTGGCGCGGGCCAGCGGCCGGCCGCTGATCTGGGCCATGTGGCACGGCCAGCTCATGCCCTTCATGCATTATGGCGATCGCTTCGAGAATGCCGGCAGCTTCGCCATTATCACCGTGGGTGACGACCGATCGGACATATTGGGTACTTTTGCCGAACGGCTGGGCGCGGCCAGCACCCATCCGGTTGACATGAACAGCTCCTCGATGGCCGGTGGCCGGGCTGTGCTGCGGGTCATTGCTGCCTTGAAAGATGGCCAACAGACATTCCTGGCGCCCGACGGCCCTGATGGCCCTCCCTTTGTACCCAAGGCGGGCATTAGTTTCCTGGCCCGCAAGGCAAAGGCAGCCGTGCTGCCCGTTGGCGTCTGGACGCGCCAGGCTGTGCAGCTGCGCCGCTGGGATCGTTACCTGGTGGCTTTTCCCTTTGCGCGCATGGTGGCTGTGTTTGGTGCGCCTATATTCGCGGAGCGGCGCAGCGATGACCAGACGCTGCGGGACCAGATTGCGGCGGCCATGACCAGGGTCCGCTACCGGGCACAGCAGTTGGCCGGCGAATCCCCCTGGCCTTAGCTATGAAATCGTTTGCTATTGACGCGGCGAGATTTGACCAATCTCCAAAGATTGGTCAAATCTGAAAACCGGTCGCTCAGATAGGCTATTGATACAACCAGAGGAGCACGCGCGGGGTGATGTAGCCTTCAACCAGGGCTGCCGCCAGCAGCAGGGGGATAACCAGGCCGATGAAGACGCGAGCGAAGTCGGCCGCGGCCAACAGCCAGCTTTCGCTAATCAACTGCTCGCGCGGTGGGGCAATGATAATGGCATGCCAGCGCAGGGCGGCCGCTGCCGCCAGCAGCAGCGCCGGCAACTCCAGGGTAGCGTGGGGCAAGACGGTGCCGACCAGAAAACGCAGCGGTTCACCGCCGGCCAGGGCAAACTGCGCCGTCAGGTAAATTAAGACAGCCCAGGGCAGCATGAAGATGACCACGCCCATGACGCCAAAGCTGAAGAGCCCCAAAATAGCAGCCAGCGCCAGGACCCGCAAATTGTGGAAAAAGATAACGGTGGGCAGGTCGCCGACGACAAGTTGCAGCTGCCGGGCATTGCTGACAATGCGCTCGTAGGTCAGCTCCGCCTGAAGCGCTTCGGGGAAGGGGAAGAGCAGGGTGGCCAGCAGACCACCCAGGACACTCAGTGCTAACACGGCCAGCAGCACGGCCGTTGGCAGCTTCAGCACCGGCAGGAAGGCAAATAATTGACGGTACCAGAGCCGGATCGAGGGGTAACGGCCGTCTTCCCCCCGCATGGCAAAGCGGTTCCAGGCCAGTTGCGCCATCCAGCCCAGCCGGATATGGTCAATATCCCGTCCCAACAGCTCTTCCCGGTTAAAAAGATGGATGCCCATGCGTACCAGGATGAGCGTGGTCACCAGCAGTCCGGCAATGATCAACCAGAGCACCGTGGCGTAAGTGCCCCAGAACATGATGACCGCCTCTGCTTGCAGCAGGAGGGCCATGGGCACGATGATGAAGCTGGCCAGCAAATTGGCGGCCCGGACACTGGTTGCCTGGCTGGAGACAACCACGGCCGCTGCCACCATCACCAGCCCTTGTACGGCCGTGAGCAAGAGAATCTGGATCAACAGTTCCAGGCCAATTGTCCAGCCCACTGTGAGTCTGATGCCGACCATGTAGACCAGGATACCCAAGGCGCTGGCCGTTAAGGGAGGGACTAGCGCCGCCACCACTTTACCCAGGTAAAGCTGCCCATTGCTCAGCGGCGTGGCCAGCAGTGGCTCCAGACTTTTGCGCTCCTTTTCACCGACAAAGGTTTCCAGGGCAATAACCAGCGAGAAAGACATGGGGAAGAAGCCGACAACCAGCAGCAAAAAGGGCATCAGCCGCTCGCCCACCAGTTCACCCCCGTACTGGGCGGTGAAAGCTAGCATGCGCTGGGCCGTGACCGTGGCCAGAACTGGAAAAACCAGTGTCAGCAGGATAATGGGAATGATGATGCGCCAATCCCGAAATGAGTCCCGCACCTCGCGCCGGGTCACCAGGGCCGCCAGGCGGAAATCTTCACGGGTTGGGAGGGATAAATTACCGAAGGCCATTGTCACTCCTGTGGGCGCCGCTTTGCCCGGTGGGTTAGCCGGCTATCACCTGCAGATAGACTTCCTCAAGGCTTTGTGATATTTCGCGTAGTGAGATGACGCCTACGCCTGATTCGGTCAGTTTGCGCACCAGAATGGGATTGGTCACTGCGGGATTGTCGGTACGAAAGCGGGCAACATGCTCCTGCACCAGCTCCAGGGTAACGAGTTCTTCCAGCTGGGTCACTACCCCGTTTAGGGGGCGGTCGGCGTGCAGCTCCAGCTGCGGCCGGCCGAGAAGCTGCTGCTTCAATTCCAGCGGTGAACCCTGGGCCACGATCTGGCCATGTTTGATGATGGCAATGCGATCGGCCAGGCTTTCGGCCTCGGTCAGGTTGTGGGTGCAGAGGATAATGGCCCGCCGGTCGGCGCGCAGCTCGTCGATTGCGTCGCGCACCAGCTTGGCGCTGTGGGGATCCATGGCCGAGGTTGGCTCGTCGAGGATGAGCACGGCCGGATCGTGCAGCATGGCCCGAATCAGGCTCACTTTTTGGCGCATCCCTTTGGAATATTCACCCAGCCGCCGGTCGGCGGTGTTGGGCATGGCAAACCGGTCGTACAGCGCCAGGCTGCGTCGCTCAATGAAATCCGGTTCCAGCCCATAGAGACGGCCGTAAAACTGCAAATATTCCAGGCCACTCATCCGGTCGTACAGGCCGGGCTGCTCGGTCAGTAGTCCAATGCTGCGTCGCACGGCATGGGCCTCTTTGACCACGTGATGGCCGTTGACAAAGGCCTCACCCCGGGTAGGGCGTAAAATGGCGCTCAACATGCGCACGGTGGTCGTTTTGCCGGCGCCATTGGGACCCAAGAGGGCCACCAGTTCGCCTTGATTGACTTGCAATGAGAGGTCGGCGACGGCCGTAAAGTCATCAAACTGCTTCGTTAGGCGGTTGGCAATAATCATCCGGTCACCTGTTTACCGCGATGCCGTCGGATAAGCCAGCCCCCCATGCTCACGGCAATAATCAACGAGACGAGAGTTGCTACCGGCAGCCCCAAATCGAGGCTGCCCAGACTCACCGTCCGGCTGTCCAGCCGCACCATTTCTAGCAGCGTACGCCCCACGGCGTACAGAATCAGGTAGCTGGCGGTCAAATCACCCGCCTTGAGCCGGTGTGCTCGCTGCTGGAACAGCCAGTAGAGGAAAACAAAGCTGAGAAAACTCCAGATCGACTCGTACAAAAAAGCGGGGTGGAAATGGCTAAACTGCGCGTAGTCTGGCAGACGATGGATAGGATCAATGTAAACGGCCCAGGGTAGTTCGGTGGGACGGCCGTACAGCTCCTGATTGATAAAATTGCCCCACCGGCCCACTGCCTGGCCCAGCGCCAGCCCGATTACGCTCAAGTCAGCCCAGCCCCAGCCAGGTATCTTGTTGCGGTAGGTAAAAATGAACAGGCCTAAGGCCCCACCGGCAATGCCGCCATAAATACCCAGGCCGCCCTGGCGGATATTGATCAGCTGCAGTGGATGACGAAAATAGTCGGCCGGTGAACTGATCGAGAGGGCTTCCATGCTGGGTGAGGGCGTGAGCACATGATACAGACGCGCGCCAATCACGGCCAAAATGAGCGCCCAAACCAGCCCACTCCAAACATGATCGGGATTCCAAACGCGCCAGGGAGCGGCCGTCAGCCAGCCGGCTTCGATACCAGGCTGTTCACCAAGTTTCCGTGCCAGCAGTTCGCGGGACTCTGCTGGTAAGCCCAGCTGAGCGGGATCAATACCCCATGCGAGCAGCAGATCGCCGACGGTCTGGAGCTGTTGCCGCCTCAATTGCGCGCTGATTGCTTCGGGCAAATGGAGTTTGCTCAACGGCCGCCGGCGGATTTTGGCCGGCACGACGGCCGTTAACGTGCGTCTGGCCTGAATCTCGACCAGGCGGGTAACCACCAGGGCGCCCAGCAAAATGCCGCCCATGATGATGATGCCGTACCAGTAAACGGGCAGGTCGACTACCGGTATCTGCAGGGCGACGCGGCTAAATGTATGTTGGGTAAGCAGATGGTAGAGGTAAGCGGCCGCGGCTGTAACCAGCCACAGCCCAATGAGCAGCCAATAATACTGTTCTCGCCACTGAATCGCAGCCCACCTAGGTTTCATGCTTCACTATCTCTTAGCTAGAGCGCCAGACATGCAGCATCCGCTGTCCGACGGTAATCCAGCTGAAAACAGCCAGGATGATCAGGCCAATATCAGGGATATTGAGCAGCAGGGTTACAATGATGACCACATACCGCTCGACGCGGCTCATGATGCCCACTTTGCAGGAGATACCCAATGCTTCAGCCCGGGAGCGAGCGTAGCTGACCATCAGCGAACCGGTCAAGGCCAGATAGGCCACAGCGACCAGAAGACCATTTTCGGCCCGCGCATAAAAGATGATATAACCGGCAAACAGCACGATTTCGGCCAGGCGATCCAGAGTTGAATCCAGAAAGGCGCCGAAGCCGCCCTGTTTCCGCCCTAATTTGCGGGCCAGGGCGCCGTCGAGAGCATCCAGAGGAGCCAGGATGAGTACGGCTATGCCGGCGATCCGGATTTGCCCGGTTGCGATTAACCAGGCAAAGAGAAAATGGGAAACGGTGCCAACCACGGTTAGTAAATCAGGCGACAGCCGGTAGCGGGCCATGAAGGTGACAATGGGATCAATGAAAAATTTGGTGTTCGCCCGCAGATGATCGGTGAGCGTCAATTTTTTGAGATTTGCTTCTGGTGGAACAGGGGTTGGATTCATCGTTTATTTACCTGTAATGTGATTTCCAGTCCTCGAAGGCTGAGCCTGTCGAAGCCGGCCCTGCCTTCACCAGGATTTCGGCGCGAGCTCAGTCGAACGCTCAGGCAGCGGCTTTTGTTGTCACCCTTTAATTGCAATATAGCTGACCCGTCGCCAGCGCAACTGTTCATTTTGCCGATGCTATCGGAACTGCAGCCGACTGTCAATAGGTCAATAGAAGGGGTGCGCAGTCATGATGTAGGCCGCATGGCGGGCCTAATCTTCCAGATGGCCGCCGGCCAGGTGGCCGCCGGATTCTGCTTCAGCCAGGACGTTGAGAATTGTCTCCACGAGTTTTCGCGCGGCCGTGGCGCTTAGCTCCACGGCTACGCGCGCCCCGGGACCTTGACCCTCATTGACGAAATCTATGTTTAAGGCATGTTCTAGGGGGGCATCAAAAGGATGATCGTAGGAGACATTGGCCTGGCGCAGGGGAAACCAGCCGGTGGTCCCTTTGCCGCTGCCATCAATCTCAACTTTCTGCACAATCATGGTACACATTGATAACCCTCACCTGGTTAGCGCAGATATTCAGCCAGAAAGCTGAAAACTTTCTGCCAGCCATCAACGGCCGCGGCCTGACG
>Ga0114946_10000612_pt1 | contig 24099 bp, 22 predicted proteins | sample WalLakDeSediment_FD_88676 | JGI IMG/M metagenome (GOLD analysis project Ga0114946, IMG submission 88676) | Lake sediment microbial communities from Walker lake, Nevada to study Microbial Dark Matter (Phase II) - Walker Lake 11/02/13 Deep Sediment | ecosystem: Environmental > Aquatic >... | reverse complement strand
GGTGCCGGTGTAGAACGGGTGGCACTTGGAGCAGAGCTCGACGTGGAGCTCGTCCTTGGTGGAGCGGGTCTTGAACGACTCGCCGCACGAACACGTCACCGTGCTCTCGACGTAGTCCGGGTGTATACCCTCACGCACGTGCATTCACCTCCGATAAACGGCCCTGGTTTCCGACCAGGGCCTGAGCACAAAGCCGAGCAAGTGTAGCATGGGTCCCTGTGAGCGGCAACGAGAATCTGGACGGCCTTACAGGTCCACCCCGTTGCCCTTCTCGGCGGCCTTCTTTGCCATCCTGTGCAGGAACTCCTGGTTCGTCGGCACCTGCCGCAACCCCTTGATGAGCATCTCGATGGCCCGCTCGGAGTTGTCGACGCCGTGCAGGATGCGCCGCAGCCCCCACACGAACGGGGCCTCCATCGGATCGATGAGCAGCTCCTCCTTGCGGGTGCCGCTCGTGACGACGTCGATAGCGGGGAAGACACGCCGGTCGGCAAGGCGCCGGTCGAGGCGGAGCTCCATGTTGCCGGTGCCCTTGAACTCCTCGAAGATCACCTCGTCCATCTTGGAGCCGGTCTCCACGAGCGCGGTCGCCATGATGGTGAGCGAGCCGCCGTGCTCGATGTTGCGGGCCGCACCGAAGAAGCGCTTGGGCGGGTAGAGCGCGGTCGAGTCCACACCACCGGATAGGATGCGCCCGCTGGCGGGGGTCGCCAGGTTGTACGCACGCGCAAGGCGGGTGATCGAGTCGAGCAGGATGACGACGTCGAAACCGCTTTCGACGAGGCGCTTTGCGCGCTCCATGACGAGCTCGGCCACCGCGATGTGGTTCTCGGCCGGCATGTCGAAGGTCGAGGAGACGACCTCGCCCTTGATCGAGCGCTCCATGTCGGTGACTTCCTCGGGTCGCTCGTCGACGAGCAGACACATGAGGTAGACGTCAGGGTCGTTAGCGGAGATCGAAGCCGCGATGTCCTTCAGGATGGTGGTCTTGCCGGCCTTGGGCGGCGAGACGATCAGTCCACGCTGCCCCTTACCGATCGGTGCCACCAGGTCGATGATGCGTGCCGTGAGCTCGTCCTTGCCGGTCTCGAGCCGGAAACGCTCGTCCGGATAGACGGGGGTGAGGTCACGGAACAGCTTGCGATGACGGGCCTGCTCCGGGGGTCCGCCGTTGACCGAGTCGACCCGCTGCAGGGCGGGGTACTTCTCGTTGTCCTTGGGCGGACGGACCTGACCGCGGATGAGATCGCCCCGGCGCAGGTCGCCACGGCGGATCTGGGACATAGAGCAGTAGACGTCCGCATCGCCCGGCAGGTAGCCGCTCGTGCGGATGAAGCCGTAGCCCTCGGGCAGCACGTCGAGGATGCCGCTGATCTCGACGAAGCCCTCGGCGCGGACCTTGGCTTCGAGGACGACGTCGATGAGCTCGTCCTTCTTCTTGAGCGCCTTGACGTCGAGCGAGAGCTCGGCAGCCATCTCCCTGAGCTCGGCAACCTTCTTCGCCTCGAGGTCCGCGCGGGTGATCGACGGTTGCGGCGGCTGCTGCTGCTGCGGAGCGCCGCCCCCGCGGCGTCCTCTCTTGCGGGGTCGTGCACTCATGAGTTCTTAACCTTCTCCCAGTCGGCGAGGAACGCGTCCAGGCCGCGATCCGTCAGCGGATGCTTGACGCACTGCTGCAGGATCTTGAACGGAACGGTCGCTATGTCCGCGCCGAGAAGCGCGGCGCCGACCACATGGCCGGGGTGGCGCACACTCGCAGCGATGACCTCGACGTCGTGGCCGAAGTCGTAGTTGTTGAGTGCGACGATGGTGTTGCCGAGGTGCTCGAGGCCGTCCTCGGAGATGTCATCGAAGCGACCGATGAACGGCGAGATGTACGTGGCACCGGCACGCGCTGCCAGCAGGGCCTGCGGAACGGTGAAGCAGAGTGTCATGTTCACCTTGATGCCGCGTTCGAAGAGCTCCCGCGTCGCGGCGAGACCCTCGGGCATCGTGGGGACCTTGACGACCACGTGCTCGTGGAGGGCCGCGAGCTCGACGCCCTCGGCCACGATCTCGTCGCGCTTGAGGCCCACGGTCTCGGCCGAGACCGGGCCGTCCACGATCTCGCAGATCCGCACGATGTGCGCGTGGAAATCGCTCAGCTTGCCGCCCTCACGCGCATAGAGCGAGGGGTTGGTCGTGACGCCGGCCAGCGCTCCCCAACTCGCTGCCTCTTCGATCTCGGCGATGTTCGCCGTGTCCAGAAAGAACTTCACAGTTCGCCTTCCTTCTTCTCGGTAGCGCCCGTCGGGGGCGCGCCTTCGCTCGCAAGGAGCACCTCGTTGACGACGTGCTCCAGTGTGTCTGCCACCGTGCGGTCGAGCTGGTGGCTGTAGATGATCCGAATGCCGTGTTCCTGCGCCTGCTCCTCGATGTAATGCCCGAGCATGCGGATGTTGTCGAAGTTCGTCCGGTAGCGCTCGAAGGGCCTCAGCCCGTCGGTCTGAACCTCGCGGATGTAAAAGTGGCTCCGGTGGGCATCCTCGTCCTCGACAGCGATGAGAATCTGCACCACCCGGGCATCGGGGAACTCGGATGCTCCGATGTAACCGGGGACAAGGTGCACGCCTTCGATGACGAGGCTCACGCCCTCTTTCATGCTCCGCTCGATGAGCGCCTTGATGCCCGAGGTGACGACCGCCGCCTGCTCCCGGAACCCGACGATGACCGGGTTGGCTCCATGGGGGACCGGGACTCGGAGGCTGCGCCACGCTTCGAACGCACTCGCATGCAGCGCGGGCATGAGTTCCTCGGTAAAGATACCACGCATGACCTCACGGATGGAATCCGTCGAAACGAAGCGCGTGATGCCGAGGCGGTGCGCGACCTCCGCGGCGATGGTCGACTTGCCCACTCCGGTAGTACCGCCGATGAGCACGATCACCGGAGTATCGATCTTGCTGAGCGCAGCGAGGTGCCGGTAGCGCTCCGCATAGCGCTCGCCCGCCATGCGCTCGAGGTGCGCGATAGCGAGTTCCTTCAGGCGATCCATACTGATCGAGAGCTCCTCGCGTTCGCGCAGGTCGTCCTGGATGGCCTGCGCCACCTCGTACGCCTTGCTCGGCGGCAGGCCCGTCGCGGTGAAGGATTGCGCGAGCAGGCCTTTCGAGAACGGGAGGCCGTGCCGCTTGTCCGAGAGCGTGATGACCCTGCCTGTCTGTGCCACGATCAGGCCCCCCTCTCCGAGCCACGCTCGAGCGCAAGGCGTGACACCTCCAGCAGGAGCCCGTCAAGATCGCCTCCGTCGACGGAGACCGGCACGTTGTCGCAGAGCACGGTCGCCACCCCCGCCTCTTCGCCGGCGGTCGCCACCACATCGATGGCGGCAGCCTTCAGCTCGGTGAGCAGCAGGTCGTACGCGCCCGAGCACGCCTCCATCTCACGGCGGAGGAGCGATCGGTTCGAGAGGTTGTGGCTCGAGCCGACCACAGTGCAGCCGAACTCGCTCTCGAGGTGTGCGCAGAGCTTCGGGAGTACGGCCTCGGGGGCTGTGGTCGCGAAGAACACCCGTGCACCCTCCACCGGCTCGATCGGCGCGGGCCTGAAGGTGGTCGCGACGACCGGGACTCCGGGCCGGATCTCGCGCACCGCCCGGGTGAGCGCCTCGATCTCCCCAGCGCTCGCGTTCGGCTCCTCGGCGGTCGCCAGCACGACCGCGTCGGATGCCCGCAGCCGGAACGGCCCGAAGTAGTCGCGCACGTAGGTAAGCCCCCGGCCCGCCCCGACGACAAGCACCGTCGCGTCGGCGTGCACTGGAGGGATCGCGGCTCCGGAGCCCTCGACCACGAGCAGCTCCTTGCCGAGCGAGTCGGCGAGCCGCGCGCCCTCGGGGACATTGCTGAAGTACGTCTCCCCCGCCATGCCGCCGCCACAACGCCGGCACCCGACGGTGGTGACCCGGCTCATGACCGCGTCCTCGTAGTTGTCCGAGGAGGCGTGCTTGCCCTGCTTCGCGAGCTCGAGCAGGTCGGGGGTGGTGAGCGCCACCTGATCGCCCCGGATGAGTTCGGGTTCCGCGGGACCCCCGCGCCCCATCGCCAGCACGACGATGTCGCGACCGCGCGCCTTGAGCAGCCGCGCCGCGTACGCTGAGATAGCGGTCTTGCCGACCCGCTTGCCGGTCCCGATCAGGCCGAGTGTGGGCGTGGCGGGCCGCACGAGCGGGGTGGGTGGAGAGAAGTGGAAGTCGGCGCCGCGGTACTCCACACCGTGCGAGAGCGCGACACCGGCGAGCTCGAAGCGCTCCGCCGAGGTGACAACCGGCTCGTCGGAGAGATCGACCACGAGGTCGGGCCCGAAGCGCTCGATCGCCATGGCGACCGCCTCGGGTGCCGTGGCGGCAGAGACGAGCGGAACGCCGTAGGTGTCGAGCCCGGCGTCGAGGTCGACCTTCTCGGTGCCGCCGAGGAACGCGGCGGCCACGATCTCGTGCTCCCCGGCGAGGCGCTCGAGAGCGAAGCGGACGACCGGCGGGTAGTGCTCCCCGTCGATGAGCGCTACGACCCGGCTCATACGGCGACCTCCCCGGGCTGGTCGGCGCGCCAGCGGCAGTACTTTTGGTGCACGTCGTGGAAGTCGGCAACGCACTCGGCGCCCGCGAAGGGCTCTTTGAGCAGCACGCGCACGCGCTGCCGGTCGTGCACCTCGATCACGTTGTAGCAGGGTCGCACGCGGCCGCGAAGGCGGTGTGAGCACGCCGTCCCGGCGTTCACGATCAGAACGTCCTCGAGACGCCACACGTTCGGTACGTGCTTGTGCCCGCAGAGCACCAGGTCCGTACCGCAGTTCGAGAGGACCCTCAGCAGGTCTCCCGCATCGTAGACGATGTTGCGCTCGCGGCCGGTGCCCGGAACCGGGACGAGGTGGTGGTGCATGCAGACCACCTTGAACTCGTCGGGCTCGCTAAAACGCTCCTCGATCCAACGGTAGCGTTCGCGGCCCACGCGCCCGCTGTCGAGGTCCGGCTCGGAGGAGTCCAGCCCCAGCAGGCGGATTCCCTCGGTCCTGAGCTCCCGGCTGCGCGCGCCGAAGAACTCGGTGAAGTGCTCGTCGCCGACGTTGCGAGCGTCGTGGTTCCCCATCATCACGAGCCGGTTGGGGCAGTCGATGCGATCGAGAAGCCGCTGCGCCTGCTTGAACTCCTGCCTAAACCCCATGTCGGTGAGGTCTCCGGTCACGACGACGACGTCGGGCCCGAGTTCGTTCAACTCGTCGACGACGCGGGTCGCCAGGCTCGGGATGTGGTAGCGCGAACCGCAGTGCAGATCGGAGATGTGGGCGATGACAAAGGGTGCACTCTCACTCACGGCAGCCTCCGGCTCCTAGTGCGGAAGGGTCTTGCGCATCGCGTCCGCGTCCGGCTCGAAACTGCCGAGACGCTCGAGACGGGCTCCGAACCCGATCAGGCTGCGGAGCAGCGCGCTGTAGTCCGACTCGGTGTAGGTGACGACGTAGGGCTCGCCCTCGATGCCACCCAGTTCGGCGGCCCGGTCGAGTGCGTCTTCGAAGGTGCCGAGCGAGTCCACGAGGCCCATCTCCTGTGCGACCATGCCCGGCCAGATCCAGCCGGTAGCCATCTTCTCGACCTCGTCTTCGGGCAGCGAACGGCCCTCGGCGACGATGCGGATGAACTCACGATACGCGATGTCGATGTACTCCTCGAAGAGTGCGGTCTCCGTTTCCGTAAGGCTCCGGTACGGGCTGCCCGCGTCTTTATACTCGCCCGCGGTGAGCACCTGGAACTCGATGCCGAGCGTGTCGAGCAACCCTTCGACGTTCGGGATCTGTGCGATGACACCGATGCTGCCGATCGACGAGGTGGGCGTCGCCACGATCTCATCGCACTGCGAGGCGACCATGTACGCACCCGAAGCACACACGTCACCGACGCTGACGACCATCGGCTTGCTCACGCGGGCCATTTCCATCGAGATCTCCTGAGAGGCGGCAACGGTCCCGCCCGGAGAGTCCACCCTGATGAGGATGGCCCTGACGGAGGGATCGGCCTCGGCCTGGTTCAGTTGGTCGACGAAGTACTCGGGAGTGATTATGCCGTTGTAGACGCTCCCGGTGCCGGCGATAACGCCGTCGAGGTAGATGAGGGCGACCGCGTCACCCTGTGCCCAGTCCGGCGTGTCGCTGCCGACGAACGCCCAGAACGCCACTGCGGAGCACGCGAAAGCGGAGAGCAGCAGGACGACCACGGCGATCGCGAACCACCGCCATCCGCTTCCGGATCGCGTGCGGTCCGGTGCGACGGGCGGGGCGGGCTGTCCGGGCAGGTCATGCGTGGGCTGAGCGCCCTGGTCTTCCATGGGGTCCTCCGCACAGGATGTGACTCGTCGCGGATGCGACGGCAGCGGGCGGTGCACTCTATATTCCCCGACCGGCGGCAATCCGGTCAACAGCCGCGCACGTCAGAGCAGCGTTGCGCCCGACCGCTCGATACCGAGTACGAGCGGTGCGCGCCGTCCCGGTAGCGCGGTGACCGCATCACGAGACGCCTCGGCCACAGCTGTGGCGCGGGCCAGCGCGCTCGCGTCATCGGCACCGCTCACGAGCCCGATGACGGTCGGGCCCGCACCGGAGAGCACCGCGCCGACGGCACCCGCCGCGACGAGTGCCGCTCGCACCTGCTCGAGATCACCCACGACGCTCGACCGGTACTGCTCGTGGATGCGGTCGGCGAGGCCGGCTGCGAGAGCGTCGTCATCGCCAAGCGCGATACCTGCCACGAGCAGGCCCGCGCGGCCGGCGTTGAAGGCGGCGTCGGCGTGAGGAACGTTCGCTGGCAGGAGCCCGCGGGAGGCTTTGGTCGCCAACGGCACGTCAGCGCCGACCACGACCGCAGCGAGCCCTCGGGCGGGTTCGATGCGCAGGCACTTGGGGGTCTCCTCGGCCCAGCAGACCGTGAACCCTCCGTGAAGCGCCGCGGCTGCGTTGTCCGGGTGGCCTTCGAGTTCGGAAGCAAGCTCGAGGAGCTTATCGGGGCCAAGGCCGGCACCGATGAGCGCATCGCCCAGGATAAGCCCGCCGACGACCGCAGCGGCCGAGGAGCCGAGGCCCGCTCCCGGCGGGATGCTGTTCTCGGAGCGGATACGCGCCGCCTGACCGGGACGGCCGGTCTCGGCGAACACCCGTGCCACGGCACGCGCGACCCGGTTGTGTGCTCCTCTCGAGAAGCGACCTGCGCCCTCGCCGACGACATCGACCGACCAGTCGTCGGCGAGCTCGCCCGTGAACCGGTTGTGCAGCGCGAGCGCAAGGCCGAAGGAGTCGAAGCCCGGGCCGAGGTTCGCGCTGGTAGCGGGTATCGAGACGGTCGCCGCCCGCCGCATCGGCCTACAGGTCCTCGACGCGCAGGACGGTATCGACCGACTCGACGATGTCGAGCTGCTCGATCTCGGCGAGCGCGGATCGCACGGACCGCTCCGTGGCGCGATGCGTCACGTAGACGATCTCGGCCGTGGGCTCGTCGGCGGATTTCTGGATGACGCTCGCGAGCGAGACACCGTGGGCCCCGAACACCGTTGCGACACGCCCGAACACGCCGGGCTCGTCGACCACGCGGAACCTCAGGTAGTACGGGGTCTCGAGGTCGCCGATGTCACGTATCGGGAGCTGCTCGTTGCAGGTGCATCCCACGAGTCCGAGACAGCCGCGCGAGATGTGGCGAGCGACCTCGATCACGTCGCCGACCACGGCACTCGCCGCGGGAAGGGAGCCTGCGCCCTCACCGAAGAACATCGTCTCGCCCACCGCGTCGCCGACCACGTAGATGGCGTTGTAGACGCCGTTGACGCTCGCAAGCGGGTGAGTTGCGCGGATCATCGTCGGGTGAACCCTGATGTCGATGCCGGTCGACGTCCGCCGCGCGATGGCGAGCAGCTTCACCGCGTAGCCCATCTCGGCGGCGTAGGCGACGTCTGCCGCAGAGATCGACCGGATGCCCTCTGCCGGGACCTCGTTCGTGACCACGCGGGAGTTGAACGCGATCGACGCGAGGATGGCGATCTTCGCGGCCGCGTCGAGCCCGTCCACGTCGGCGGTCGGATCGGCCTCCGCGAAGCCTTTGGCCTGCGCTTCCGCGAGAGCCGTGTCGTAGTCCAGTCCGTCCTCGGTCATCCGGGTCAGCATGTAGTTGGTGGTGCCGTTGACGATGCCCATCACGCTCGTGACCTCGTTGGACACCAGACAGTGCTTGAGGGGGCTGATGATGGGGATGCCGCCGCCGACGCTCGCCTCGAAAGCGATGTCCACACCGTGTGCCGCAGCGGTGTCCATGACCTCCTGACCGTGAGCGGCCATGAGCGCCTTGTTCGCTGTGACGACGCTCTTCCCGGCCTTGAGGGCTGCGAGCACCACGTCACGCGCCACGCCGGTGCCGCCGATGAGCTCGATGACGACATCGAGGTCCGGCTCGTTCACGAGTTCGAACGCGTCGGTCGTGAACGAGCCTCCGGGCAGCCCGAGTTCGGTCGCTCGGGCGGGGTCGCGGTCGGCGAAGCGGACCAGCTTGATGTCGACCCCGGCGCGGCGGCGGAAGTCCTCGCCGTGGCGGGCGAAGATCTCGACAACCCCTGAGCCGACTGTGCCGAGGCCTACGAGGCCGACGTTCACGGTGCGCATAGCGTCCTCCGGTGCGGTTAGCGGGAGTGACCGGGATGTCCGGCGGTCAGTGCGTATTGTACCCGAGTCCGCAGCGGCACCTCGCCGCACGCGACGGTCAGACGACGGTCAGATGCTGTTCATGACCGTGTGGATACTCGATACCGAACAGACGTTCTGCCGAAGGAGGCTCGAGATGGATTACAGAAGGGTGATCGCCAGGGTCGGAGCGGCGGCACTGATCGTGCTGGGGGCCGCGCTTCCCGCCTACGCGTTCGCCGCCTACCGCATGGTGCCGACGACCTGCACGAGCGGTTGCGCGAAGCAGCAAACGACGTACTGGTGCGGGCCGGCGAGCACGCACTTCGTCCTGCACTCGCAAGGGCGGAGCGTCGCGCAGTCAACACTCGCCAAGGAGCTCGGCACGACAAGCGGCGGTACCGCGATCGAGAAGATCCCGGCGGTGCTGAACAAGTACAAGCGCGTCTACATCAAGTACGTGCACGTCCCCAGAACGTCCATCACCGGAATCGCTCTCGTGCGCAGCATCATCACGTATGCGGTCGATCGCAACTCGTGCGCCGTCCCCTGCGTCAACCCCTACCCCTACACGAACAGTGCCGGCTACTACTCGCCCGGTCTTCCAACGTACAGCGGCACGAGAGCGGCCGGGCACTACGTCGTGATACGCGGGTACGACATCTCCTCGACGCGCGACTACGTCTACTACTTCGACCCGCACTACAACTCGACTCACTACGGAACACGGCGGGCAACTGTGTCGGCCATGGCCCGCTCGATACTGGTGAAGAACTACGGCAGCCAGGGCGTCGTGTACTGATATGGCCGCGAATGGTGCAACACGCCGTCGTCGTGCGCTAGCTGTATGGGGTCCGCCCGCTCTCGGCATCCTCTGGGGCCATGCGTCCCTGGCCGGACTCGCATTGATCGAACCTCTGCTTGCGGTTCCCGGCGGCGGAGTCATCGACCGGTGGGTGCTCCCGGCCCTCGCCTGGACGCTGCTGCTTCCGCTGAGCCTGACCGGGGCGCTGGTGTTGGGGAGCGCTGAGCCGTTGAGCACGGTGTCACATTCGGGTCTGCCGGCTCACCTGCTGCCCGCACCCGCGCTCGTCGGCTTCGTGCTCGTCGCTGGTGCGACGCGCCTCCTGCACCGTTCGCCCCTCCGCAGAGTGGCGCAACTGGGCCTCGGCCTGGCCATCGTGGTTTCGGGCGTCTCCGCGGCTGTGGTCTGGGCCACCCTGTCGCAGGAGCGTGCCGGAGAGCGGCTCTTCCTCAGGATGGTCGCTACAGATGCGCGTCCGTGGGAGGTGCCGGCCTCGCGCGCGGCGGCACGCACCCTCGTAACGAGGTACCCACGCACGCGCTGGGCCTCGGAGGCGTGGAGGGTGCTTGCAAGCGACGCCGAGGCCCGGGGGGCGTGGCGCGAGGCAGCGGATGGGTGGCAGGAGTTCGGTCGGTGCTTCGGGGACCAGGCCGTCCCCGGCCGGGCGCTCGCGTCGTTCAATGTCGCACGCCTGCTTGAAGGCCGGGCGCCGGACGAGGTCGTAAGCGCACACTACCGCGACGCACGTCGCGCACTCGCACGGGCAGGTCCGGAAGCACAGCCCCGGATCGCAGGCCAGGCGGCGCAGGGTCTCGCGCGGGTCGCCTTGCAGGAGGGCCTCTACGCGACGGCTGGCTACTGGGGTTCGAGAGTTGAGATCGGTGGGGTCCACGAAACGTTTCGAACAGAAGGGGGATGAGGGCGATGGGCGACTCGAAGAGGATGCGACGCATCGCTGTCGCGGCGGCTTGCGTTGCGCTGATCGCAGGTGCACTCGGCGCGATATCGGGTTACCGGGGGTACATCGGGCGTGCGTACGCCGAAGACGCGCGGAGCGAGATGGCGCGATCGTACCGCGACGCACGGACCTGGCGCGCGCACGTCGAGGAACGCGAACTCGTTGGCGAGGGAGTATATCGGACGATCAGGTACCGGATCGCTGTCGCCGGCCCGAACCGGTACCGGGTCGAGTCCGTCGAGCGGGACGAGAACGACCGGGAGGTGACTTCCGTGACGATCCGGAACGGTTCGACAGTCTACTCCGCGGTACGCACAGAGGATGCCGGCAGCAACCTCATAGAGGTACGAAACGTGCCGCCCAGCCTCGGCGCGGTGGCTGACAACGTGCTCGGTCAGAGGGTCCGGGATCTCGCGAGGGCAGGAACGATGCGCTACCTCGGACGGGACACCGTGAGGGGCAGAGCCGCGCTCAGGCTCGCAGTGGAGCCCGGGCACCTGCTCTGGGTGGACGGCGACACCTCGCTGCCCCTGCGCGAGCAGCTCCTCTCGGGAGAGACGGTGACCCACGACATCGAGGTCCTGTCCTTCGAGGCCGACATCGCGATCGACTTCGCCGAGTTCGAGCCGGAGCTGATCGAGGCCGCTACCCGCAGCACCGAGGATCTGGGCTTCCGCTCTACCAAGCCTTCATCGGCCCCCCACACGCTGCTCGGCTTCGTCCCCCGGACGATGGATGTGCCGTCGGAGTGGATCCTCGTCGATTCGGGCTACACGGAACCGGTCGTCCATGCCGATGGAGCGCCGAATGCCCCCGTCTGGGTGGCTCACTTCGATACCCCGATGGGACCCGTTCTGCTGACGCAGTCGAGAGGACACGCCGGGACGTGGCCGGATCAGTCGGCCGCAGACGGGACCGACGGCCCTGTCATCACCGAGATCGACGGGCAGACTGTCGCCTACTTCGCCGATGAGTGGAGGACTCATGCGACCACGCAGATCGAGGATGTCATGCTCTCCATCGAGGGACTCATGTCCGCAGACGAACTCCTGCCGATCGTGGCAAGGATCCGCTGATCCGCGTCCGCTTCGCGGCGTGTCACGACGTGCGGTGACCGTACTGGCAAGTGCGATCGCCGTCGCTGCGGCACTCTCTGTCGGCGTGCTCCAAACAGGGTGCTCGGATGCGAATAGCACGGTCGGGGCCGAGGACGTCCGGGATCCGGGGCACTCCGAAGGGGCGGCCGGGAACACCTCATACCCCGAACTCGAGGGTCTGTCCTTCGTGCGCGAGGGCTCTATCTGGTTCGTTGAGAGTGGCGCCGCACGACCCGTCGTCCCGAATGCCGCACCCTGGTCGCTTCGCACGTCGCGAAGCGGGGACGCCGTCACGTGGATCTCGCTCTCGGGAGGAGATGCCCGCGTGATGGGAGCGCTGAAGGCCGACTGGCGACCTGAGGCCATCTGGGAGACCGGCTACGGTTCCCTGCTGACCGAGGCGGTCCACGACGATGTCACCGACACCGTCTGGTTCATGGCGAGCGGCGAGCTCACACCAACGCTTGGTGTAGTGGAGCGCGCGCGGGGCAACGCAGAGACACTCCTCACCCTGCAGGTCGATGTGGGACCGTCGTTCTCCGTAGGATACGAGGACGGCTCCCTCTTCGTCGTGAGCGCGGTGCAGCAGCCGGCAACGCTGCTCGGCATCGGAGATGAGGTCGGCGTGCTCTTGGAAGCCGCGCGCCTCTTCACCCCGCGCTGCTCGCCCGACGGTGCGCGCATCGCGGTCACGGGCTCGCCGGACGCAGCAGGCGACATCCGGCTCTGGGTAGTCGGCACCTCCGGAGAACCGGCCGTCGAGATCGAAGGCCGTGCGGGTGCGCCGACAGACCCGGTCTGGTCTCCAGACGGTGGGCGGGTCGCGTTCCGCGATGCGGAGACCGGCACCGTCTGGGTCACGTCACCCGGTGGCACTACCGCGACCGACACCGGGCTGCGCGTGGAAGAAGGAGGACTCGCCTGGTAGCGCAGTGAGACACCGCTGTGACAACATGGTGCGACGCTTCACCATGCCACCGACATCGCCGGGAGCGCGCCGCACCCCATGGATACCCTCACCGCCATAGCACCGTTCGTCGTCGCGGGCTCGATACTGCCCACGTGGACCATCCTGGTCATCGCCCTGCTCGGCACAGGGCGCCCGGTCGTCAACAGCACCGCGTTCATTCTCGGCAACGCGGCATTTCGGATGCTGCTCGGGCTGGCCGTACTCTTCGTGGTGCCCCTCCCCGACAGCGAGAGCTTCCGTCTCGACTCGGGCGTGTGGGACGCCCGGGTCGTTATCGCTCTGGGTCTCGCTCTCCTGGCTCTGGCCGCATGGCTGTGGACCCGGCGCCCTGCACGGGAGGGGAAGAACTGGGTCGAAAAGGCCGAGAACATACGGCCGAGGACCGCGTTTCTGGCCGGGGCGGCTGTGACCGCCTCGCCCGGCGTGCAGTACGCATACTTGCTCGGAGGAATCGCGGTCATCCTCGAGACCACGTCGAGCGGGCCAGGTGAGGTAGTTGCCCTCACGATCTTCGTGCTCGCCCTCCAGTGGATGCTCGCGCTGCCGATCGCCATCTACCTGCTATTCCCGCAGCAGTCGGCCCGGATCCTGCAGCGCATGAAGGTGTGGCTCGGAGCCTACGGGCAGCGTCTGGTCGCAGCGGTCCTCGGTGTCGCGGGTGGGTACGTCACGGTATCCGGCATCATGCAGCTGCTCGGCTGAGGCGACTACCGCATCCCTAGAAGGTGTCCCCTATCCCGGCACCCAGCCCGACCGTGGCCGACACCGTCGTCCGGCCGTCACCCTCGGTTCGCACCGTGATGACCGACTGGGCTCCGGTGCCCTTCGAGAGGTAGAGCGCAACACCCGACCAGTCGTCACCCTCGACCGTCTCCTCCCGCTCGAACACCCAGTTGGCACCGGCATACGCACGCCGGTACCACTCGGTCACGATCTCGGCAGGCTCCGGGGCGCCCAGGTCGTAGCCCCACACCGAGCCGGGAACGACCTCCTGGGTGCCGAGAACGGCACCGTCGTACACGGGAATCTGGAAGGGGAATCCCTCCGCGAGTTCGTCGGTCTTGCGGTCGTTGGACATCGCGCGGGACGGGACGTCGACCGGAGCTTGCACTGACGACCCGGATCCCGAACCGTCGCTGTCGCAACCTCCGAGGACGCACGCCACGACCAACGTAGCCGTGGTGGCTACGGCAGCGATCGCGACACGCCTTTGGCTCGTCACTCCCTCATCTAGACCACGTCGTTGCGCATGAGGTCGTCGTAGCTCTCCCGCCCGATCACCCAGCGCCACTCGCCGTCAAGTACGAACACGACGCCGGGGCGCACCTGTTTGTTGTAGTTGCTCGCCATCGACTGGCAGTAGGCACCGGTGGCGCAGACGCACAGGATGTCGCCGGGCTCGGGACATTGCAGCGGTGCGTCGTTGACCACGATGTCACCGCTCTCGCAGTGCTTGCCGGCGACGGTCGCGACCATCTCCCGGGGCTGATCGGCCTTGTTTGCAAGCAACGCCTCGTAGTGAGCGTCGTAAAGCGAGGTGCGGATGTTGTCGGACATACCGCCGTCGACGGCGACGTAGGTGCGGATGTCGGGAATCTCCTTGACCGAGCCCACGGTGTAGAGGGTGACGCCCGCGTTCGCCACGATCGAGCGCCCCGGCTCGACCGCCATCCGCGGCACCGTCAGCCCGTGCTTCTCGCACTCCTCCTTGATGCCGTCGACGACGACCTTGCCGAAGTCCTTGACGGTGGACGGCTCGTCGGGAGCGCCGTACGCCACGCCGAGCCCGCCGCCGACATCGAGCATCCGAACCGGCTGTCCGGTCTCGCTCTCGATCTCGCGCATGAACGCGACGATGACCTCGATGGCGCGCGCGAAGCTGTGCAGCGCGAAGATCTGAGAGCCGATGTGCATGTGCAGGCCGTCGAACTCTATGCCCGGCAGAGCGATCGCGCGTTTGACCGCCTCCATCGCGAGTCCCTGGTTGAGGCCGAAGCCGAACTTGGAGTCCTCGGCACCGGTCATGATGAAGTCGTGCGTGTCGGCCTCGACGCCGGGCGTGACCCTGATGAGCACCTTCTGGGTAGCGCTCCTCTCCGAGGCCAGCGCGCTCAGCCGCTCCATCTCCTCGCAGTTGTCGACGACGATGCGGCCGACACCGGCGTCGAGGCACTCGCCGAGCTCGGCAGGGGTCTTGTTGTTTCCGTGCACCTGCACGCGCTCCATCGGGAATCCCGCACGGATCGCGTATGCGAGCTCGCCGCCGGAGGCACAGAGCAGGCAGCACTCCTCCTCGGCGACGATCTTCACCATCGCCAGGGAGAGGAACGCCTTGCCCGCGTAGACCACGTCCACGTCGGGCCAGTGGAAACGGGTCCAGCGCACGTACTCGGAGAGCTGGTGGCGGATGGTCGCCTCGTCCATGACGTAGAGGGCGGTCCCGGCTTCCCGGGCCAGATCGACCGTGTCGACCCCGCCGATCCAGAGATGCCCGTCACGGACCTCGGCCGTCATGGGAAGCACCGACGTCAGGTCGGCGGCGGTCTTGAGATCGGGCACCGCCGGCGGGCGCGGCGTGCTCGGCTTTGCGGCCATCAGGTCCTCCTACATCCGTTCGGGAGCGGTCACGCCCACCAGGGAGAGCACGCCGGCAAGCGCGATGCGCGTGGCATCGACCGCGTACAGCCGTGCGGCGGTGAGCTCGGGTTCGTCGGGATCGACCACGCGACACACCGTGTAGAACTGGTGGAACGAGGCTGCGAGGTCCTCGGCATACCTGGTGAGCTTGTTGGGCGCGAGCTGGCGGGCTGCCACCTCGACGACCTCGGAGAACTCGGCCAGTTTGCGCATGAGTGCGAGTTCGGGCTCGCCCGCGAGCAGGTGCAGCGGTGCGTCCTCGCGCACGAGGGCCGTAGCCGTCGCTGCGATGTCGACGCTCGTATCCGAGGTAGCGGCGCCGGCCGCCTTGCGCAGGATCGCGCAGATACGGGCGTGCGCGTACTGCACGTAGAAGACCGGGTTGTCGCTCGACTGCTCCTTGGCGAGCGCGATGTCGAAGTCGAGTGCCTGGTCGGTCGAGCGGCGCAGGAAGAAGTAGCGCGCCGCGTCGGGGCCGACCTCGTCGAGCAGATCCTCGAAGGTCACCATCTCGCCGGTGCGTTTGCTCATGCGCACGACTTCGCCGCCGCTGAACAGGTTCACGAGCTGGCCGATGACGACGGTGAGCTTGCCTTCGTGTCCGAGCGCGGCGACCGCGGCCTCCATGCGCTTCACGTAGCCGTGGTGGTCGGCACCCCAGATGTCGATGACCCGGTCGAAGCCCCGGTCGTACTTGTCCGCGTGGTAGGCGATGTCGGCCGCGAAGTACGTGTAGGAGCCGTCGGCCTTCTTGAGCACGCGGTCCTTGTCGTCCCCGAACGCCGTGGAGCGGAACCAGAGCGCGCCCTCGTGCTCGTAGAGATGGCCCGCCTCCTTCAGGCGCGCGATCCCACGCTCGATCGCGGTGGGGCCGCCTTCGGCCGGGGTTTGATGCAGCGTGCGCTCCGAGAACCATACGTCGAAGTCCACGCCCATCCCGTGCAGCACGTGTTCGAGATGCGCGAGCACCTGCGCGTACGCCTTCTCGAGGAAGTGCGCCTCCCGGACCGCCGGCTCGACATCGGCCCACACCTCGCCCTCATCGGCGAGTATCTCGCGTGCGATCTCGGTGATGTACGCGCCGCGGTACCCCTCCTCGGGAAACTCGATCTCGCGGCCGCAGAGTTCGAGATAGCGGGCGGCGACGGACTTCGCGAAGGCGTCCATCTGCACGCCCTGATCGTTGATGTAGAACTCCCGCTGGACGTCCCATCCCGCGTGCGCGAGGACGCGGGCCATACTGTCGCCGAGCGCGGCCCAGCGTCCGTGCCCGACGTGCATCGGGCCGACCGGATTAGCGGAGACGAACTCGACCTGCACTCGCCTGCCCGCGCCGTCGTCGACCCGTCCGAACTCCGCACCCATGGAGCGTGCCTCCACCAGCACCCGCTGAAGCGCGTGCGCCGAGAGCCGGATGTTGATGAAGCCCGGGCCGGCGACCTCGACGGCCGCAACGTCAGTGTGGCCGAGCATCCGGGCGGCGATGGCCTCGGCGAGCTGTCGGGGATTCATGCCCGCGTCCTTAGCCGAGACCAGCGCGACGTTGGTGGCCCAGTCGCCGTGCGCGGGATCGCGCGGCCGCTCGACCCGCACCTCGGGAACCTCGGACAGGCCGATCTCACCGGCTTCGATGGCGACGGCGAGCGCGTCACGTACGAGCGTGGCTGCGAGCTCTCTCACGGGTCACGGTCTCCTCGAAAGCGTGGGAAACGGCAGGCTATCCAGGATAGCGCGGTCGGACGGGTGCGGCAACGCATCGCAGTGCAGCGATGTGGGCACGTGGGGTGCGTGTGGCGGAGCGGACGGAGCGGACCTCGCCGCACGCCTCAACGGTGATACGGCTCTCCGCGCATGATGCGAAACGAGCGGTAGATCTGCTCGAGGAGGACGACCCGTGCGAGCTGGTGCGGGAGGGTGAGCGGTCCGAGACTGAGCCTCGCGTCGGCGCGCGCGAGGACCGGCGGCGCAAGGCCTGCGGCACCGCCGAGCACGAGCACGACGTGGCTCCGGCCCTCAAGCATGTGCCGGCCGAGTTCCGCGGAGAGATCCTCCGAGGAGAACTGGCGACCGCCGATCTCGAGCGTGATGACGTGCGCTCCCTCGGGCAGCGCCCGCTCGATGTCGGCTGCCTCCTCGGCGAGTGCACGGGCCTCATCGCGGGTCACGTCGCGGTCGGGGACTTCCACGACTTCGAGTGTGGCATAGGGCCGGAGCCGCTTGAGGTACTCCGCCGCGGCCTCACGCCAGTACGCCTCCTTGAGGCGCCCGACAGCCACGAGCGTGACCTTCATCAGCGGTCGGCATCGGACCCGAGGGTGACCGTGAGGTCGCGCTCGGTGTCCGCACGGATCAATGTGATCTCGAGTGTGTCCCCGACGTTCGACGAGCGAACGACGGCGACGAGATCCTCCGCACCCGTGATGTCGCGCCCGTCGGCGACGATGATGATATCGCCGCGCTGGAGACCGGCCAGGTCCGCCGGCGATCCCGGCTCGACGAACTGCACGAGCGCGCCGGCACGGGCCGGCAGATCGAACTGGACGGCGAGGTTCTCGTCGATGGTGACGGACTGCACCCCCATGTACGGGTGCACGGCGGTACCTGTCTCGATGAGCTGGTCGGCCACGGTTCGTGCGAAATCCACCGGGATGGCAAAGCCGATTCCGGCCGACTGCGGTGTCCCGACCGCGCCGGCAGGTGACTGGATGAGCGTGTTGATGCCGATGAGCTTGCCGGCCGCATCCACGAGAGCCCCTCCGGAGTTACCGGGGTTGATGGCAGCGTCGGTCTGGATCAGGTTCGTGTACCGCGCGATGCCGAGCCCCTCGCCTTCCGGCGTGCGCTGCAGTGCCGAGATGATGCCGGCAGTGACCGTCTTCTCGAGCCCGAAGGGGCTGCCGACGGCCACGACGAACTGGCCCACCTCGAGATCCGTGGAGGAACCTAGCTCGATGGCCGGGTGGTCCGTGCCCGCGACCTTCAGGAGTGCGAGGTCGGTCTTCGGGTCGATGCCGGCCACCTCGGCCTCGACGTCCTGGACACCGACGGTGACGACGATGCGGTCCGCGTTCTCGATGACGTGGTAGTTGGTGAGGATGTAGCCGTCCTCCCGGATGATGACGCCGCTCCCGTTCCCGACCTCGCGCCACTCCACCGAACCCGTGAAGACGTTGCGGAACTGCCGCTCGACCGAGACGTTCACCACCGAGGGCGTGACCTTGGCGGCGACCGCAACCGCGGCATTGACGTCCTCCCCCACGGTTATCTGCTGGTCGCTCGGGCGCGTCGAGACGGATTCCTGCTGGCTGAGCGGCCGGACACCCGGCACGAAGCCGAGCACCCACATGATTCCCGCGGCCACGAGCACACCACCGACGACCGCACCCACACCTGCGGCGATCACCACCGCGGCGCTCGACCAGCGCTTGACGACCGCCGGCTCTTCGCACGGCTCCTCGCCCGGCTCGCCCGTGTACTCGCACACGGGCAGCGGGCCCTCGAGGGTGACGTACTCGGGGGTTATGTCGTGGCGCTCGTCGTCCATCTCATACCTCTGTCGGGGCGGGCGGCTCGCAAGGAGTATACCCCCGGCGGCACCGGTCCCGGGCAGGGAGGCCGAGCATCTCCACCGCAAGCACATGGCAGGTGGGAGGCGCAGCACCGCTACCCGAGGAGTGCCCCGAGGCCGGCGAGGAGTGGTGAGGCCCCAACGCCGACGGCGATCGTCGCGAGGAGCAGAAGCACGAGCGCGACCGCCGAGGCCCGCGGCTCGGCCACGGGCGATGCGGGCTGAGACGCCACGACCTCGCCGAAGAACATCTCACGCACGATGCGGAAGTAGTAGCCCGCCGACACCACGCTCGTGAGGATGCCGAGGATGACGAGCACCCAGAGCTCCCCGTCTACCGCCGCGCCGAAGAGGAAGAGCTTGCCGAAGAAGCCGACGAGCGGCGGGATGCCGATGAGCGAGAGCAACCAGACCACCGTCGACCAGGCCAGCCACGGACGACGCGCCGCCAGTTGCGCGAGATCGGTAAGCCCGGTCCCCTCCTCGGCAGCGACCAGCATGACCGCCATCGACGGAACGGCGTACGCGACGGCGTAGAAGACCGCAGCCGTGTAGCCGGCGTTGGTTCCGGGCGCGAGCGCCATGAGCAGGTAGCCCGTGTGCGCGACGCCGGAGTACGCCATCAGTCGGCGCAGATCGCTCTGGGGCAGCGCCGCCAGGTTGCCGAGGAGCATCGAAGCGGCCGAAGCGAGCGCGACCACCGTGACGAGCTCGGGCATCTCGGGCGCTATCGCGCCAAGCAGCCGCGCCATCACGGCGATGCCCGCCACCTTCGGCACCGTTGAGACGAATGCGACCGACTCGGGCATCGCTCCGGCGTAAGCGTCGGGCGCCCAGTAGTGAAACGGGGCGGCCGACATCTTGGCGAGCAGCCCCACGAGCGTGAGCAGCACCGCAACGAGCCCGAGCACACCGGAGCCCTCCAGCGTGAGGTCGGCGAAAGCGGTGTAGCCGGAGATGCCGTAGAGGAACGAGAGTCCGTAGAGCATGACGATGCTCGTAAGCATCGCGAGCAGGAAGTACTTCAGCGCGCCCTCGAGGCCGGAGACGTCCCCCCTCCGGTATCCCATCAGCACGTAGGCCGGCATGGTGGATAGCTCGAGCGCGATGTACATGACGATCAGGTCCTCGGCCATGCAAAGAAGCATGCCGCCCGCGGCTGCGAACATCGCGAGGGCCACCGCGTCGCGACGACGCTCGTCCGGCATGCCGCGACCCGCGACCCAGAGCGCCCACACAGCCGTGAGGCCGGCCACACCCGCACGTGCGAAGCGCGCGATGCCGTCCGGCTCGACCTGGCCGAAGACCATCGGGCCGCCGGTGCCGCCAAACGTCACGAGCAGCGCGGCGAGACCAGCGAGTGCCGCCGCGGTGTACGCCGCCCCCCTGCCGCGCCCCGGCATGAACTCGCCGAAGAGCGCGACGAGCGCGCCACCTACGACGAGTACCTCCGGGACGAAGTGCCAGTAGCCCGAGAGCATCTACACCGCTCCCATCGATGCGAGGAGCGCGTTGACCGCCGGGTCGACGTAGCGCAGGATGCTCGACCAGTACACGCCCATCACCACCGTGATGACCACGAGCGGGATGAGGATGCCTACCTCGAGCCGGTTGAGGTCGCTGATGCCCTCGACCGCCTTGCTCGGCACGCCGAGCACGCAGCGCTGCACCATCCAGAGCATGTACGCGGCGGCGAGCAGCACGCCTACCGCCGCCACGATCACGTAGCCCGGCGCCACGAGTTCGGAACGCCACGCCCCGACGAGGCTCAGGAACTCACCGACGAAGCCGGCGAGACCGGGTAGGCCGAGCGACGCGAACGACGCGAAGGCGAGCATCCCCGCAGCGACCGGCACCTGCTTCGAGAGTCCCGAGATCTCGGCGACCATCCGGGTGTGGGTGCGCTCGTAGACCATGCCAACCAGCAGGAAGAGCATGCCTGTGATCACGCCGTGCGCGAACATGATCGCGACCGCGCCGTTGAGGCCCTCGGGTGTGGCGGACGCGATGCCGAGCATCACGAAGCCCATGTGCGACACCGAGGAGTAGGCGACGAGCTTCTTGAGATCGGTCTGCGCGAACGCCACGGCGGCGCCGTAGACGATGGAGATAACGCCGAGCAACGCCACGAACCACGCCCACGACTCGGCGGCCTCGGGAAGCATCGGCAGGCTGACGCGGACAAAGCCGTACGTCCCCATCTTGAGCAGGATGCCCGCGAGCAGGACCGAGCCGGCCGTCGGCGCCTCGACGTGCGCATCGGGGAGCCAGGTATGGAACGGGAAGACCGGGACCTTCACCGCGAAGCCGAGGAAGAACGCGGCGAACACCCACCACTGGAACCCTGCCGGGAAGCCTGCTCCGGCAAGCGCGGTCATGTCGAACGTGCCCCCCGCCGGGTGCAGGTAGAGCGCGAGGATGCCGACGAGCATGAAGACCGAGCCGAAGAGCGTGTAGAGGAAGAACTTGATCGCAGCGTACTCGCGCCTCGGCCCGCCCCAGACAGCGATAAGGAAGTACATCGGCACGAGCACGAGCTCCCAGAAGACGTAGAAGAGCACGAAGTCGAGCGCTACGAAGACGCCGTTCATGCCCACCGCGAGCAGCAGGATCATCGTGAAGTAGAACCCGGGACGCTCGGAGACCTTCCACGACGCGAGGATCGATATGGGCAGCAGGAGCGCGGAGAGGAAGAGCAGCGGCAGGGCGATGCCGTCCACGCCGAGGAAGTACTGGATGCCCGCCTCGGGAATCCACTCGGCACGCTCGATGAACTGCAGGCCTCCTGCGACGTCGAAACGCAGCACGAGCCAGGCCACGAGCGCGAGGTCGAGCAGCGACACGACGAGCGCGACCATGCGCGGCAGGTCGGCACGCTCCTTGGGAAGCAGCGCCGTGATCACCGCTCCGAGAAGCGGGAGGAACACGATGGTCGTCAGGAGTGGCAACATCCCCTAGGCCCCTTTCACCACGATCCACAGCATGAGGAGCACGAGTGCCCCGAGCACGTAACGCTGGTAGGTCTGCACGCGTCCCGCCTGGATGCGGCGAAGCGCACTGCCCGAGGCACGGGCGGCCCGAGCGCTTTCGTTGACGAGCCGGTCGATGACCCGACCGTCGAAGCTCCACGCCCGCTCGGCGGCGCTCCTCCACACGGCAGCTACCTTGTTGACGGCGCCGTCGACCGCATCGCGATCGAAGCGTGAGAGTGCCTCCGTGGCCCGCATGTACGGCCGGATCACGAGGTAGTCGTAGGTGATGTCGAAGTAGAACTTCTGCTCGAGGACGGTGTAGCCCGATCCGGCCCGCTGCTTGAGCGAGCGGGTGTTGAGCACGAGGTGTCGCCTCCCGTACGCCCACCAGCCGAGCGCGAGACCACAGAGCGCGACCACAGACGAACCGATGGCGATGGCGGGATCCGGCCAGTGACCGTCATGCCCGAGGAACTCCGAGAAGAACGGCGCGCTGAACCCGATGACCGTGGTGATGGCGGCGAGCACGCCCATCGGCACGAGCATCTCGGCGTGACCCTCGGCCAGATGCTCGTTCTGCACCGGGCCGGTGAACACCCGGAACCACAACCGCGCGACATAGAACGCCGTCACGAACGCGGCGGCAAGCGCGATGAAGAAGATGGTGTAGTGGCCGTGGCTCCACGCCGCGTAGAGGATCTCGTCCTTGGACCAGAAGCCCGAGAACGGGAAGATGCCGGCGAGCGCGAGTGCTCCGATGCCAAAGGTGACCGACGTCACCGGCAGGTGCTTGGCGAGCCCACCCATCTCCCGCATGTCCTGCGTGTGCGCCGCATGGATGATGACACCTGCTCCGAGAAAGAGCAGCGACTTGAAGAACGCGTGGGTGACGAGGTGAAACATCCCCGCAACCGCGCCGCTTGCACCGATGGCGAGGAACATGTAGCCGAGCTGGCTGATGGTGGAGTACGCGAGCACCTTCTTGATGTCGTGTTGCACCGCCGCTATGAGCCCGCCGAGAAGCGCGGTGAGCGCTCCGACGAGCATCGTCACCGTGAGCGCGACGCCGCTCGCCTCGAAGATCGGCAGCGCGCGGCTGACGAGGTAGACGCCCGCGGCCACCATGGTCGCCGCATGGATGAGCGCCGAGGCCGGCGTGGGACCGGCCATCGCGTCGGGGAGCCAGACGTGCAGCGGCACCTGCGCCGACTTGCCCATCGCGCCGAAGAGCAGCAGCAGTGCGACGGCCGTAGCCACCCCGGGCGCCCACGAGTCGGCCGAACCGAGCACGGCTTCGAAGTCGAACGACCCGACCGTCGCGTACATGACGGCAAGCCCGATCGCGAAGCCGACGTCGCCCACGCGCGTTGTCAGGAACGCCTTCTGCGAGGCCTTCCTCGGCGCTTCCTGCTCGTGCCAGAACCCGATGAGCAGGTACGAGCAGAGCCCCATGACCTCCCACGCCATGTAGAACATGAGGAAGTTGTCGGAGAGCACGAGGGCGAGCATGGCTGCGGTGAAGAGCGTGAGTACGGCGAAGTACCAGCCCACGCGCTCGTCCCGGTGCATGTAGCCGAGGGAGTAGACCTGGACGCAGACGCCGACGATCGTGACCACGAGCAGCATGATCGCGGCTACGGGATCGAGCAGTATGCCGAGCGCGAGATCGACCCCGCCGACCTGAGCGATCGGCCACGACGCGTGATAGACGGCCTCGCCCTCGTGACCGCCGGGCCACACCGCGGCAAACGCCGCGATCGAGAGCAGGAGCGAGGCGCCCACCCCGACGACGCCGAGCCACTGCACGCGATTGCGCATCGCGCGCGAAAGCGGTGCCATCACGGCGAACACCAACGCCGGGAGAAGCGGTATGAGTGCGACGTAGGCCACCGCTATCCCTTCAGCGAATCGATCGAGGACAGTTCGATGGAGCGGGTCTGGCGGTATATCGCGAGCACGAGCGCCAGGCCCAGCCCGATCTCGGCGGCGGAGACCACCATCGTGAAGATCGCGAAGAACTGGCCGGTCATCTCGGCAGGCGTGACGAACCGGGAGAGCGCGACCATGTTGAGGTTGACCGCGACCGCCATGAGCTCGAGCGACATCAGCACCATCACGGCGCTCTTGCGAGCGACCGCCCCGTACAGGCCGAGTGTGAACAGCACGGCTGCCAGGCCGAGGAACGCCGAAGGTCCTACCTGCATCATCAGCCCTCCTCCCTCGACCACCACACGGCTCCCACGAGAGCCACCAGCAAGACGAGCGAGGCCACCTCGAAGGACAGCGCCCACTTCGTGAAGAGCAGCTCGCCCAGTGCCGCAGTGTCGGGAACGATTGCCGGCATCTCGCCGACACGGTCGCCGTAGCGGGCGATCGCAACGTACATGATCGTCCCGAAGACCGC
>Ga0114946_10000611_pt1 | contig 24112 bp, 19 predicted proteins | sample WalLakDeSediment_FD_88676 | JGI IMG/M metagenome (GOLD analysis project Ga0114946, IMG submission 88676) | Lake sediment microbial communities from Walker lake, Nevada to study Microbial Dark Matter (Phase II) - Walker Lake 11/02/13 Deep Sediment | ecosystem: Environmental > Aquatic >... | reverse complement strand
GGCGGCGCGAGGACTTTCACCACGGGCTGCTAGGTCGGGGAGATCTACGATCTCTAGACTGAGGGGAGTTGTTGATATGTCGTCGATGTCGATGTCGAGGTTCCAGCGTGCCTGCCATCGCGCTGCGATGTCGCGTTGGCCCAACCGAGCTGCCCTACGCGTCGCCCATTCTTTATCGGGGCCATCGGACCGCAGGAAGTCTTCGATCGAGTACATGACCCCGAACGGCTCAAAGTAAGTCGGGCCGTTCGCTTCACTGGGACCCTCGCCGGCCATCGCAGCGATCGCGCAGGGCTCGAGCTCGGCGAGCGCCGCCCTTCGACACCGATCGTCCCCCGGGATCACCGATGCGGCCTCACGCAGCCCGAGCAGTTCGCTGCGAACCCGGTACCACCCTGGCGCGCCGATCTGTGGATTGTCGAGGATGCTCGGGCCTGTGTGCCTCGCCTCGGCGAGCGCCCACCGAACCCGCCAGAGCTGCATCGATGTCTCGATGTTCCGCCAGACGACGCAGCGTTGTTTGTCGCCCTCTAGCGCTGCGACGATCTCCGAGTAGTCCTGCGAAGGATCCAGACGGACACAATCGTCGAGCCCCGCCACGCGCCTCATCGCCAACTCGAGCCCCGCCCCGGTCCACGCGACCCCCGGCCACCAGCGTAGCCCTTGCGCGAGCCCCTCGACCGCGAACTCTGGGACGCCCGGCGGGCAGCCGACGATATGGGACACCCAGTCATGCAGGTCAGGCGCGAGAAATTTGAGTTGAACGGCGAGCTCGCCCTCGGCCCAAAGCACGACTCGCAGGGACCGCTCCGCAAACACAGGCCGATTCAAGTTCAGCCGATCCAACGCGTCGCGACGCAGCGCCAGCAGCACCAGGCTCCCGGGCGCGACCTCACCGATGGCGGCCGCTTCGTCCGTGAAGCAAAACCCCGGCTCAACCTCTTCCAGCGCCACGACCAGCTCGCGCAAGCGGGCCGGCTGCGCGTCGCGAACCATGACGATGACGCCCTTGTGCCCGAGCGTCAGCCACCGGCGAAGCTCGCTCAGCCACCCGGCTTCGCGAGCTTGGTTTTGAGCAGCAGTGGGTGGGGGAGGTACCATTCGCTGTCGTTGGGATACGGGAGGATCAAGCAGACATCGAGCATGTCGGCGACGAGCTCGCTTTCGGGCAGCTCGCCGGGATCGGCTAGCAGCTCGCGGAGGACCCCGAGGTGCGCTTTGGTGAGGCCGGCCTCCGTCACCTCGCGCATGTTCTCGATCGCTCGGTCGACGACGGCCTCGTCGGCCCGCTTCAGGCTGCGATCCCAGGCTGGGCCGGCGATCTCGCGCAACAGCTTGACGAATTCACGCATGCGCCCGCCCGAGTAGTAGGCGAGCTTGCGAAGCAGCGGGTCGGGCACGAGATCGTCAGGGAGGTCCGTTGTCCGGCGCCGGTAGACCTCGGCGCAGAGGTCGATGCCCGGTCCGCCGGGCTCCCAGCTCCAGGGATCGAGGCGATCGACCACCGGCGCGTTAGTCAGGATTTTGGTCGTGAACTTCCGAACGTGCTTGCGCAGCGAGCCCCGGTGCAGGGCGATGGGTCCGGTCAGCACGACATCACACTCGAGGCCGCCGAGCAGGGTCGAATCGATGAACAACGCTCGAATCCGGGCCCGATCGTCGATCCGATCGAGCCCGTCCACGAACGTGGTGAGCTTCTGGCCGTAAGCTTGGAGATCGCCGATCAGCGTGTTGACGACATCGAGGAGCTTTTGTACGCGCGCGTCCTGGTCGCTGCGGGGCGCGCGACCGGGGATCCCGATCTTGAAGCGCCACTGGACCCCGCCGCCAGCTTGACCAGTGGCGGCCAAGCCCGCGCCGACCCCCGCGCCAATCGGACCACCGACCGCCGCACCCACGGCGCCGCCAGCGAGCACGAACACGGCCGAGGCGAGCTTGGCGACATCGAAGGTCGGGTGGTCTTTGTCGTCCTCCAGGAAATCACGGCCCGCGTCATTGAACTGCTCGCGTTGCGCTTTGGTCCATTGGTGACCAAAGCTCGCTTCGCCTGCGTGAAACACCGCGAGGCCGACGAGCAGCAAGATCTCCCAGGGATGCACGCGGTCGAGCGCCGCCGGGTCGCCGACCCGCTCCTCGAAGTGGCGCACGAGGTCGATGAAGATCACCGGACCGTCGGCGCTTCGCTGCTCGGCGATGCCGTACAGCTCCGTCGATTTCCCGCTGCCGAGGCCACCGAGGAGCATGAAGCGCTTGGGCCCGCCCATGGGTCGTGCGAGCTCACTGGCGATGTCCTGGGCGGGGCTGTATTTGCGCTCGACTCGCCAGGCCTTATCAAACGCGGGCCGCTCGGGATCGAAGCGCTCGTACAGCTTCGCCCAGATCTCTTGCTCCGGCGTCTGTGGGGCGGCCACGTCGACAGTCTACGGCGCTCGCGGAGCCCCGCCAAGCGGTCGCGCAACTCTCACTTTGCCGGAGTATGCTCGCCCGCGCATGCGGCAGATCTGGATCAGTCGAACGGGAGCCCCGGAAGTCCTCGAGCTACGCGAGGCCCCAGACCCCAACCCCGACGCCGGCGAGGTTCGCATCCGCGTCGCGGCCAGCGGGGTCAACTTCGCCGACTTGAGCGCGCGCATGGGGCTGTACCCCGACGCGCCGCCGATCCCCTGTGTGGTCGGCTATGAGGTCTCGGGCGTGGTCGATGGTGTCGGCGCGGGGGTCGACGATCTCGAGGACGGCGCCGAGGTCGTCGCGTTGGTCCGGTTTGGCGGCTACTCCGACGTGGTCTGCGTGCCCCGTCATCAGATCGTGCGCGTGCCCGAAGGCGTCCCGCTGCGGACGGCGGCCGGCGTGCCGGTCAATTACCTGACCGCGTGGCTGATGCTGATCGAGCTCGGTAACCTCCAGTCCGATCACACCGTGCTCGTGCACGCGGCGGCGGGTGGGGTCGGGCAGGCGGCCTTGCAGATCTGCAAGTGGCGTGGGGCCACGGTGATCGGCACGGCCAGCGCGGGCAAGCACGAGCGCCTGCGCGCGGCCGGGCTCGACCATTGCGTCGACTACCGCAACTTGGACTTCGAGGCCGAGGTCATGCGGATCACCGAGGGTCGCGGCGTCGACATCGTGCTCGACGCGGTCGGCGGTGAGTCCTACTCGAAGAGCTACCGGTGCCTGCGCCACCTTGGGCGCCTGTTCATGTTCGGGGCCTCGAGCTTCATGCCCAGCGACAAGCGGCGCTTGATCCCGGTGCTCGCCGGCCTGCTCAAGACCCCCAAGTTCAAGCCCTTCGACATGCTCGACAACAACCGCGGCGTGTTCGGGATCAACCTCGGCCACCTCTGGCACGAGCAGGAGCGCTCGCGGGTGGTGTTCGAGCGGGTCATGGCCAAGGTCGGTGACGGGACCTTGACGCCGGTGATCGACCGCGAGTTTGGGTTCGACGCCGCGGTCGAGGCCCACGCGTACATTCAAGCGCGCAAGAATTTTGGCAAGGTGCTGTTGGTCCCGTGATCGCTATGCGGCGTCGTCGACCACGGCCGCGTCGGGCAGGCTAGCCTCGTTGCGGGCGTGGTGGGCGGCTCGCTGGCCGTGAAACGCCGCGCGCCGGAGCCAACGCAAGTTGTCGAGGTGCTGGATCGCGGCGTCCGGGGCGATGGTCCCGGCGGCCGCGCGATCGAGGGTCGAGAGCCGCAGACGCCCTTGCTGCTTGTCGATCAGCTCGTAGCTGGTGATCGCCGTCGGGAGCTCCGGCTCGGGGGTCGCTTCAACCTCGGCGGCGAACCGGCGCAGCGCCGCGGCGACGGTCGTGCCGAACACCCCGAGCTCGGAGTCGATGTGACCCGCGAGGTTGCGGCCGCCGTCGAGCTGGGCGAGGAGCTGCTCGCTGTGATCGAGGAGCTTGAGCACGCTGACGTGGGTGTCGTAGCCGCCTAGGGTCTCGGGCTTGGCCCGGAGCTCGGCGAGGAACCCATGGAGCTGCTCGTGGGCGTGGCGCAGCTCCTCGCGCTGCTTGTCCGGGGGCGGCGGCCGCTGGGGATCGCAGGCTTCGGCCGAGGCTCGCAAGGTCGCCGCGGCGATCTCTCGCGCGGACCGGAGCGCGACCTCGACGGCGACGGCGGGGATCTGGATGACGCTGCGGTCGAGGTGGCGGATCAGCGGTGAGCCGCGCTCGGGGATCATCCGCTCGATCAGGGCCGAGAACGGGCCCATGACCGGCAAGATGATCAGCACGCCGACCAGGTTGAAGGCCGTGTGAAACGCCGCGAGGCTGATCGCGTCGTCGGAGCCGCCGAACCGATCGGCGATCCCGTCGACCAGGGCGACGAACAAGGGCAGGGTCGCAAACGCGATGATCCCGGTCCCGAGGTTGAAGCACACGTGGGCGAGGGCGGTGCGCTTGGCCGAGACCGTCGCCCCGATCGCGGCGACGGTCGCGGTCACGGTGGTGCCGACGTTTTGCCCGATCACCAAGGCCGCGGCCGCGACGAGATCGATCGAGCCGGTGCTCAGGGCCGTCAAGGTCGTCGCCGTGGCGGCGCTCGAGGACTGCATGACCACGGTCATCACCACGCCGACGAGCACCAACAGCAGCCGCCCGCCGATGCCCGCGGTCGGGAGCTCGGCCGTCGAGACCCACTGCGAGGCCTCTTGCATGCCGCTTTGCAAGGTCGAGATCCCCACGAAGATCAGGCCGAAGCCCGCGAGCGCGCGACCGAAGGCGGCGAGCCGGCCCTTGGCGAGGAGCTCGGTCAGCACGCCGACGCCGACTAGCGGCAGCGCGACCACGGCGACGTCGAGCTTGAGCCCCAAGGTCGAGACGATCCAGCTGGTGCTGGTGGTCCCGATGTTGGCCCCGCAGATCACCCCGACGGCCTGCGTGAAGGTCAGCAAGCCCGCGCTGACGAAGCCGATGGTCGTCAGCGTGGTCGCGCTCGACGATTGGACCAGCGCCGTGACGGCCGCGCCGGTCGCCACCGAAGACAGCCGGCCGCCAGCGAAGCGCGCCAGCATCCGGCGCAGGGCGTCGCCCGCCATGAGCTTGAGCCCGTCGGTCATCAGCAGCATGCCGAGCAGGAACAGGCCGATTCCGCCGAGGATCTCCGAGATCACCGGGGGATTTTAACCTTCATGGCGCGGCCGATCGCAAATGAACTCATTGTAGGGGCCAGGGCGACAAGAAGAAGTCGTCGCCGCCGCTGTGGCAGCCGGCGCACAGGCCCAGGCCGACGCCGTCGGCGTAGATCGTGTCTTGGTAGACCTCGAACCAGTACCAGGTGTTGGCGCCCTCGCCCGCTTCGACCTTGACCATCACCGCCCAGCCGAGGAGCTGATCGCCGGCGCCGTAGAGCTCCTTGATCGCCGTGGCCCCAGGCGGGCGAGCGGCGTCGGCGTTGAGCGAGCCCTCGAGGCAGGCGTCGACGAAGGTTCGGACGCCGCCGAAGTGGGGTCCGGCGCCGGCGTGGACGCTGCTCTCCGCGAGCCAGCTGGTGTACTCGCCGGTCTCGAGCCAGGGGATCAGCGCAGCTTCGTTGAGTGGGACGAAGCTGCCGGGGCAGGGGATCGGGATGCCGCCGGTGGTGTCGCCATCACCGTCGCCGGTGTCGCCATCACCGTCGCCGGTGTCGCCATCACCGTCGCCGGTGTCGCCGTCACCGTCGCCGGTGTCGCCGGTGTCGCCGTCGCCGTCACCGTCGCCCTCACCCGCTTCGCTGCCGGGCGGATCGCCGCCGCCATCGTCGTTGCAAGCGAGGGTGCTCAGGCAGACCAGAGTCGTGAGAGCGAGGGGGAGCGAAACGCCGTGAGTCATGGGCGCTACTATGCGGGCACCGAGATCCAGTTACCATCGCGGCGTGACGACGAGCATCGAGCCGCGCATCGCCGATGGCGTTTGGGTCTTGGCCCTCGACACCCCGACGCTGGCCCCGGCGACCGCCACGAACACGCTGATCGTCGGCGGTGATCGGCTGTTGATCGTCGAGCCCGCGACCCCCCACGCCCGCGAGCGGGCCCGGCTCGACGCGCTCTTGGCCAGCTTGCGAGCCGAGGGCCGCGAGCTCGCGGGCGTGCTCGTGACCCACCACCACGTCGATCACATCGGCTACGCCGAGGGCCTACGCGAGGCCCATGGGATCCCGATCTACGCCCACGCCCAAACCGCGAGCCGCGTCGACTTCGCGATCGATCACGAGATCGACGAGGGCTGGACCCTCGACCTCGGTGATGGGCACCTGATCGAGGCGCTCCACACCCCCGGGCACGCGCCGGGCCACGTGCTCGTGTGGGATCGCAAGACCGGCATCGCCCACGCCGGCGATCTGGTCGCGGGCGAGGGCACGATCCTCGTCGACGTCAGCGACGGCGGCGACATGACGATCTACCTCGACTCGCTCCGGCGCATGGCCGCGCGGGTCCGGGCACAAGCCCCGGGCTCGGTCCGATTCGTGCCCGCGCACGGCCCGGTGCTCGACGACCCCGCCGCGGTGCTCGATCACTACGTCGCCCACAGGCTCGCGCGCGAGGACAAGATCCGCCGCGCGGTGGTCGAGGGCGGGCGCCGAGCGTTCCTCGGGATCTTGGCCGAGGCCTACGCCGACGCGCCCAAGCGCGTGTGGCCGATCGCCGCGCTCTCGGTCGAGGCCCACCTGCGCAAGCTCGTCGCGGACGGCGAGCTCATCCGCGACGGCCGAGGCGCGCGGCCGGCCTAAGCTCGTCGGCGATACAGCGGGCCCTGATCGGCGCCAGCCTGGTAGGCGACCGAGAAGGCCGCGAGGGTCCGCAGGCCGGTCTCGAGCGACTTGCCGAGCTTGAGCTCGAACGCCGTATAGCCGCAGCGGCGCATGTAAAACAGCTGATCCGGGAGCACGTCACCGAACGCCCGGAGCTCGCCCGCGAACCCGTAGCGCTCACGCAGCAGCCGCGCGAGTGAGTAGTGCCGGCCGTCGGTGAACTTGGGGACCTCGATCGCAACCAGCGGCAGCCCGGCGATCGCCTCGGCGATCGCTTCGGGATCGGCGTCGCCGGGCACCCAGGCCCCAAACGCTCCGGGCCGGGCGGCGAGGAGCTCACGCTCGCGAGCCAGGCGCGCGAGCGAGACCAGGACCGGGAGCGCGTCGAGGCTCGGGAGCGGGTCGTCGTCGCGCAGCAGCTGCCAATGATCGATCACGATCTCTGGGGTGGTTCCAGCGGCCGAATCGGCGAGCCGAATGATCCGGCGCGAACCGGGGCCGAGCACGGGGTCAAGCTTTGCCATACAAGCGCTCCTTGAACGGTGAGAACCCAGCCCGGCGCACGTAGTCCAAGAACCGCTCGTCGGGTGCTTCGCGGTTGTCGATGTAGGTGCGCAGGACCGTGTCGATCGCGTCGATGATCTCGGCGGTCGGGAACGCGGGCCCGAGGATCTTGCCGAGCGAGGCGTCGTCGCTGGCCGAGCCGCCGAGCATCAGCTGGTAAAACTCCTCACCCTGCTTGTCGATCCCGAGGATCCCGATGTTGCCGACGTGGTGGTGGCCGCAAGCGTTGATGCAGCCCGAGATGTTGAGGGTGATGTCGCCGAGGTCGTGGACGTAGTCGAGGTCGTCGAGGTGCTCACCGAGGCGCGTGGCGATCGGGATCGAGCGGGCGTTGGCGAGGTTGCAGTAGTCGAGGCCGGGGCACGCGATGATGTCGGTGACCTTGCCGATGTTGGGCTCGGCCAGCTCGAGCTCGGTCAAGCGGGCGTGGAGCTCGGGCAGGCGCTCGCTCTCGATGTCGGGCAGCACGAGGTTTTGCTCGTGGGCGACGACGATCTCGCCAAACCCAAACTGATCGGCGAGCGCGGCGACGAGCTCCATTTGCTCGGAGGTCGCGTCGCCCGGGGGCCGGCCCTTGGGCTTGAGCGAGATCATCACGATCGAGTAGCCGGGGATCTTGTGGGGCAAGACGTTGCTCGCGACCCAGCGCCCGAGCGCGCGATCGGTCCCGAGCTTGAGCGCGGCCACGTAGGTGTCGCGGGGCTCGAGCTCGCGGTAAGCCGGCGGCGTGAAGTGAGCGGCGACCCGCTCGAACTCGGCCTCGGTCAGCTGCATGACGCCGTCGCGGATCAGCGCCCACTCGGCGTCGACCTGCTCGCGGAACGCCTCGATGCCGAGCGCGCCGACGAGGATCTTGATGCGGGCCTTGAACTTGTTGTCGCGGCGACCGTGGCGGTTGTAGACCCGCAAGATCGCCTCGAGGTAGCTCAGCAGGTGCGCGCGGGGGAGGTACGCCCGGCAGACCTCGGCGAGCCGCGGGGTCCGGCCGAGGCCGCCACCGACGAGGACCTCGAACCCGTGCTCGCTCGGGTCCTCGGGGTTTGGGATCACGCGCACGCCGATGTCGTGCACGCGCACGGCGGCGCGGTCGTTGGGCGAGCCGGTCACCGCGATCTTGAACTTGCGGGGTAAGAACGCGAACTCGGGGTGCAAGGTCGACCACTGCCGGATGATCTCGCAGTAGACCCGGGGATCGACGAGCTCGTCCCGGGCCACGCCGGCGAGCTGATCGGAGGTGGTGTTGCGGATGCAGTTGCCGCTGGTCTGGATCGCGTGCATCTCGACCGAGGCCAGCTCGGCGAGGATCTCGGGCACGTCTTGCAGCCGCGGCCAATTGTATTGGATGTTTTGCCGGGTCGAGAAGTGGCCGTAGCCACGATCGTACTTCCGGGCGATCTCGGCGAGCTTGCGCAGCTGGGTGCTCGACAGCAGCCCATAGGGGATCGCAACCCGGAGCATGTAGGCATGCAATTGCATGTACAGCCCGTTTTGCAGGCGCAGCGGCTTGAATTCGTCTTCGCCGATCTCGCCGCTGAGCCGCCGCGCGACCTGATCGCGGAACTGGGCGACCCGTTGATCGACGATGGTTTGATCGTAGTGATCGTAGCGATACATGCAGGCTTTCAGGCGCTCGCGGCCGCAGGCCGGAGCTCGATGGCGCTGATCAGCGTGACCGTGGGCCCCTCGGCCCGGATCCGCTCGCGCAAGCTGGTCGGCGCGAACCGGCCGCGTGCGCCCTCACGGACCTCGATGGGGTAGGGATCGCAGGCGACCCGCTCCATCGCCCGGGCCTCGCCGAGCAAGCGCGCGCGCTCCTCGTCGCTGGTGATCGCTAGCCCCTCGGTCAGTCGCCGGGTCCAGCGGCCGTTGGTCTGGAGGTAGATCGGGGCGCCGTCGTCGGTCGCGTTTGCGGTGATCATCCAAAGGGTCATCGTCGGCCTCGTCCTCAGCGGAGCTAAGCACGAGTTATGTACGGTAATCCACGATGCAATGCGAACTTTCGTCTCCGAGGCTTCGCAGCAACAGCCAAAAACGGTTATCTAGGCGTTATTTCCGGGTTTCAATAAATACGGTAATCATGGTGGTATTTTGCTGCTGAACCCTCGATCAAGACTGCGCCTGTAACGCGATTTACCTGAGCAGCTGCTCGGTGGGTTCGTTGGCGTTCGCCGCGCTGTGAAACGCGGCTCGACCCCCCGCGCTGGCCGCCGGCGCGCCTCACTGTAGTCCGTATTTAGCCTTATCTGCACCACCGACGTCGAATACAAATACACCGTCGATGATGCGGATATCGTCAATCCCGCGTTTGGCTTGTTTGGCGCCCGGGCGGTCCTGGAGTTCGTCCAGCGCGAGTGGCCCGTCGACACGTCGTTTCCGATCGTCATGAACGGCCCGACCTCCTGGTCGCCGAACGCCAAGCTTCGCGTCAAACAGATCGCCGTCGGCGAGGGCGTCGACAGCCGGCCACTCGAGCGCGTGCTCGCAGCCGACGCGATCAAATTCGAAGCTTGTCACGTGCAGCACGTCGGGGTCCGCGGCAAGCAGCGCCTGCGCTATCGCCTGCGGTTCGCGGCCGACGGCGAGCTGTCGGCCGTCGACCGGCTCGCGGGTTCGCTCGGCAGCGTCGCGGCCGACGGCTGCATCGCGGCCGTGCTGCTCGGCGGGCGCTGGGATCAGGCAGCGATCCGGGCGGCCGCGGTCGAGGTCGAGCTGCAGCTCGGCTTGCGCTGAGGAGCCTGCTGAGGTCGCTACTGTCCGCGGCCGAGCATTCGCTCGGGCAAGACCAGCGCGATGCCGATGACCGAGTCGCCCGCCCGCAGTTCGTAACGCTCGAGCTCGGTCTCGATGGGGAATCCTCGGCTGTGGATGGGGCGGCGTCGCTGGCGCCGATGGCTGGTCCCTTGCCAGCGCTGGCGTCCACGGGCTAGCGTGCGTAGCGGTGTTCGAGACCTTCAAGCTCCACAACTATCGCGGCTTCAGCGAGTTCGAGCTCACCGGGCTTGGTCGTGTGAACCTCCTGGTCGGGGCGAACAACTCCGGCAAGACCTCGATCCTAGAGGCGGTGGGCCTGCTGGCGTCGGGCGGCGACCTCCGCCGGCTGTGGAGCTCGATGAGGTCCCGCGGGGAGTGGATCTTCCACGAGCGTACGCGGGGTCAGGAGACCGGGCTCGCGCTACCGTACCTATTTCATGGCTACCATGTCGACCTAGGCTCGGCGATTACTCTCGAAGCGCAACGGAGCGACGGCGAGCGTGTTTCATCTCGGCTAGAGGTCGTGGTCCCACCGGACGAATACCCACGCCAATGGCGTCAGGGGCGCAATTTCCGGCGACGGTACGCCGACGACGGCGACGGCGACGGTGACCGCGCGGAGCTTCGACCGCTGCTGGGATGTCTCGACATCAAGGTGGACAGCACCGTGACGCAGAAGCTCCCGATCTCCGAAGGCTGGGGCATCGCTTTGCACGACTTCATCGACCTCACGACTGCGCGGGGGGGCAAAACCGAGGAGGCCGTGCCGGTTCGCATCATTACGACGGCGGCGATGGCTCCCGATGAGTTGGTCGAGATCGTCGATCGGATTCAGCTCACTGAAGAGGAGTCGCATGTGCTGGAGGCGCTCCAGATCGTTGACAAACGAATTACGCAATTCCGACCGACTGTCGCCCGCGCCACCAACCCCCAAATGTTTGGTTTCGGCGCCAATCGTTACGGGGTGATTCTCAGGCTCGAGGGTCACCCCACGGTTCTGCCGATCGGCACATTGGGCGATGGCGCCTGGCGAATCCTCGGGCTCGCGCTCGGCCTCACCGCGGCCAAGGGGGGCGTGCTCTTGGTCGACGAGATCGACACCGGCCTCCATTATACGGTCATGGAGAAGATGTGGCGCCTGATCCTTGAAATGGCCGAGCGGCTCGACGTCCAGATCTTTGCGACCTCGCATAGCCGCGACTGCTACGAGAGCCTCGCGGCGATCGCTGATCCCCAAGCACCGGAGAGGTCTCGAGTCACCATTCAGCGGATCGAGCCGGCGCGCCCGCGCGCGGTGAGCTTCTCCGAACAGGACATCATCAACGCCGCCCAGCGCGGCATCGAGGTCCGTTAGCGTATGCGCGCCGGTGACCACCCACGGCTGCTACTCGTCGAGGGCGAGACCGAGCGTCGGCTGCTCCCGGAGTTGCTCGAGGCCAACGGCGTCGTCTGGTCGAAGGACGAGGTCCCCGTCTATATCGAGCCAATGGGAGGGTTCGATAAGTTCTGGCGTGACGGAGTCATCCGGACCCACCTCAAGGCTGCTCGGCGCGAAGCGGTCGGGCTCATATTCGACGCGGACCAACTTGAGGATCGCCGTTGGAAGACGGCGGTGTCGAAGTGCCGCTCATTTGCGGAGCTTCCGGCCTTGCCACCGGCCGAAGGCTGGATCGGGGCGTCCACAGCCGAGGGGCCGCGTTTTGGAGTGTGGATGATGCCCGACAATCAGAGTCGCGGATACCTCGAGACATTTCTGCACTTCCTCGTCCGCGACTCCGATGATCCCCTCTATCAACATGCGAAAAATGCGGTCCAAGGTGCGCTCGAACGCAACGCCGCATTCGATCCGATACGCGGTCGCGACAAGGCCGAGATCCACACGCTGCTCGCGTGGCAGCAAGAGCCGGGCAAGCAGCTCCACGACGCGATCAAGCACCGCGTACTGCACCCGGAGTCCGACCTCGCCGCGCCATTCGTGACCTGGTTTCGCACGCTCTTCGAGCTATGAAATCGGGCGAGCCTCAGCCGAGCATCAGCTCGGCTAGCTCCGAGAACCGCCGCTGGGCCTCGAGCGAGACCTCGCGCGGGCCGTCGACGCCTTGGATCCGCAAGCTGAGCTCGCGCGCGTCGAGGTCGAGGGCGACGTGGCTGCCGTCGGTGGTCGTCACGCTCGTGCGGCCGTGGTCCTCGTGCTCTTCGACGCTGCCGCCGTGGCGATCGGCGAAGTCCTCGAGCCGCTCGACGAGGTGATCGAATAAGTCGCTGCGATCGAACGAGCCGCTCGGCCAGACGAACGGGACCACGAGCTCGTTGCAGGCGACCGGGAACACTTCGTCGAAGCCGCTGGGCAAGCTGGTGGCGGGGACCAGCAGGTGAACGCGCCGCTGCCACTGGGCGCGGCTGGGGTCGTGGGGATCGACGCCGAGCTCGAGCACGTAGCGAAACTGCGGGGCGTCGACGTTGCCGCCGCCGTCGGCGACGGCGCGGACGATCTCGCGCCGGCGCAGGCCGAGGATCCGCTTGGCCGCGTCGTAGACGACCCGAACCTCCTCGCTCAGAAATTCGCCGCCGAGCTCATGGATGAACTGCTCGCCTGCGCGGCCGTGCTCACCTTGCTTGCGGTGGCGACCCTTGATGAAGCCCGGCAGCTCGTGGACCGCCACGGAGTCGAGGCGACGCAAGAACAACCGGTCGGGGAGGAGCTCGAGGGCGGGGCTCACGAATCCTGCTTTGCTTGGTGATCGGGTTGGCTGCCGGCCCGGCGCGCGCGCGCCTCGTGGAGCTTGCTGACGATCCGCTCCCAGGCATAGGCGAGCGACAGACCCGCGAGCATTGCGATGATCGGATCGTAAGGCACGCGAAACCGAACGCCCCCGATCCAGATCCCCGCGATGATCAGCAGCGCCAAAAAGTTGAGGGCGACGAGCGCCTGCTTGGGCCGCCGCCGGGGCGCGAACACGAACCCGAGCCCGAGCAGCGCCGGGACCATCAAGCAGATCCGGTGAACGTTGGCCCAGACGACCTGCCGATGGCGCCAAGTCTCGCGCCCGACCGTGGAGCGCGGGCGCGGGTTGGCTTGATCGGGCCACATCGTGTTGAGGTTCCACAGCATCACCCAGTGCGAGAGGGTGAAGTAGGCCTGGCGCTTCAGCCCGCCGCGCTCGATGCAGGCCCGGACGATCTTCCGGTGAAGCTCGCTGTCGCCGATGTAGCCCTGGTACTCGATCTCGCTGCCGGGCTGGTAACACTTGCGGCGCCGGCAGCCGAGCTCGTCGATCGCAAAGCCGGGCACGTCGGCGACGGGCTCGGGGTAGTCGGCCCAGATCGAGCTGGTGGTGATCAGCGCGTCGGGGTGCTTGGAGCTGTGGATCTCGAGCTGGATCAGCGGCGGCGGCGAGAACCGGACGGTGCCGTGGCCAGCGTCATCGGGCCGCGAGTAGATGCCCTTGTTGTGGCAGCGGCCAAACACCAAGTTGATGCTGCTGTTGCCCGAGACCAAGCCGAGCCGCTGGGTGTGGGCGTAGTAGCGGATCGAGGCCACGCTCAGGAGCAAGACCAGCGGCACGGCCACGCGCCCGAGCTGCGCCCACGTGAGCTTGGGGTAGTGCCGCTTGGTCAGCAGCCAATAGCCGCCGATCAGCGCGATGCTCACGAGCAGCTGCGGGCGCACCCACATGCCCAAGCCCAGGGTCAGGCCGAGCAGCCACGCGTGGCGCGGGCGGGCGTCGTCGTCGACCAGGCGGATCAACAACAGCAAGCTGATCGTCAGGCAGAAGCTAAACGGCAGCTCGCTGAGGATGTAGCCGCCGATCGCGACGAGCGGGTAGTAGACGACCAAGAACAGGCCGACGGCCGGCGCGACCCACCGGACCCGGGCTCCGACGATGCGATCGACGATCGCGTAAGAGGCCGCGACGATCGACGCGCCGAAGATCGCGTAGAGCCACGCGATCGACCAAAACGCGTCGCGGCCGAACAGCCACTTGCACGCGGCGATCAGCCAGGTCGTGCCGAACGGGAAGAACGCGGTGTACTCGTGCACGGCGAACGGCCGGTCGAGCACGGCGTCGGCCCGGCCCCAGTAGCCCTTCATGTCCGAGTACAGGAAGCTGTCGAGCGGGTGGACCCGCAGGTTCCAGTGCAAGCGGACGATCAGCGCCGCGACGAACAAGACCAGCACCCACCAGCGGCGCTTGCGATCGGCCGCGAGCCAGGCCGAGAGCCGCGCGCCGAGCTCGGGTCCGCGCGGGCTGGATTGGGCGCTCAGGTCCACGTTGGGCGGTCGAGTTCGTCGTCGCTGCCGTTGGCCCCGCCGGTGGTTCCAACGGTCGCCGCGAGGGTCGGGAGGATCAGCTCGGCCCAGGCGTCGCGGCGGGCGAGCAGCTCGGTCCGACGATCGCAGCGGCCGAAGCGAGCGAGCTGCTTGGCCTGGGGATCGGCGGGCGGCAGTGGGTCGCAGGCCTCGCGGGCTTGCTCGGCCATCGCCGCGGCTTGCTGCTCGAGCGCCGCGATCACTGCCGCGCGGTGGTCCCCGCAGGTCTCGGCGATCCAGCGGATCGTCTGCCAGGCGAGCCCGGCGTGGCGGCCTTCGTCGTCGACGATCAGCGCGAGGGTCGCGAGGGTCGCGGGGTCCTCACAGTGGCGCATGGCTCGGCGCGCGGTCAGGGTCGCGATGGTCTCGCCGACGCAGCCTTCGATGAAGGTGTCGAGGGCGAGCCGGACCCATTGAGCGCTGATCAGCTCGGCGCTGGCCTCGGGGGTGAGCCCGGTGATCCGGGGCTCGAGCACGGTCAGCGGCCCAGGCTCGCGTTGCTCGCCCGAGAACCGGGCGGCCAAGCCGAAGCAGCGCTGGGCGTGCACGACCTCGTCGCCCGCGGCGAGCTGAAGCTCGGCGAGCAGGGCTGGCGGGGCGGCCATGGCCATGAGCTCGAGGGTCGCTCGCTCGAACGCGGCGATCGACGCGTGCTCCATGCGCGCGTCCTCGACCCACAGCTCACCGATCCGCGCGCGCAAGCTGGGCTCGATCGCGGTGTCGGGCCGATCGGGTGGGGCCGCGACCTCGGCGGGATCGCAGGACCAGCTCGCGCCGGGCCGCAGCGCCGCGACGATCATCGCGTCGCCGTCGAACAGCGGTCGGCCTGAGCAATACTCGAACCAGTGGTAGCAGCACACGTCGGTCCCCCCGGCCTCGCGCTGCTCTTGGGTGACCGAGGTCATCAGCCGGCCTTGCATCATCGGGTGGAACGACAGCCCAGCCCAGCGCTTGTCGGTCTTCTTGACCGAGTTGGCGACCTCGGGCTTGGCGATGATCTTGGTCGGGCAGCCGTGCTGCTCGGGCAGGTGCTCGACCGCAAACCGGCGCGCGTCCTCGGGTGATCCGCACCAGTCGCCGGCCGGGCAGCCCTCTTCTTCGTCGTGCTCGCCAAACGGATCGCGGGGCTGACCGAAGTAGTCAAACTCGCCCTCGGGGATCTCGTCGTAGGGGATCGAGGGCAGGTAGATCTCGACGCCGTCTTCGGTCATCCCGGGCTTGGCTGCGGCGGGCTTGGCCGGGTCGGCTTGCTTGGCGTCAGCTTGGCTGACGCGGGTGATCGGCTGGTCTCGCTCCGGACTCCCGCACGCGCTGAGCAGCGTTACAGTAGCCAACGGGAGGCCTATTTGCGCCCAGAGCCGCTGGCGGATCACCTCGGTGTCGCGCATCGGCGGGAATGTAGCCGATTTTCTAGGTCTTCGGGGGCTCGAGCGGAGCCAAGGTGTCGGCGATGGTCTTGCGCTGGGCCCGTGGTCCACGGCGGCGGTCGACACCGTTGGACGCGCTGATGACGACGATGGTGATGTTGTCTTCGCCGCCGCGCTCGAGCGCGATATCCATGCACACGCGCGGCAGATCCGAGAAGAAGTGCTGGCGGGCGAGGTGGGTGAGCTCGTCGAGCTCGAGGTAGTTGCACAGCCCGTCGGAGCAGAGCATGAACGCGTCGCCGGGGCTGACGTTGACGGTCAAGACGTCGGCCTGGACCTCGCGCTCAAACCCGACCGAGCGGGTGATGATGTGCTTGAGATCGCTGACCGCGGCCTCTTCCTCGGTGAGCAGCCCGGCTTGGACCTGCTCGTTGAGCCACGAGTGGTCGTTGGTCAGCTGCCGCGCGACGCCGGAGCGAAACAGATACGAGCGGCTGTCGCCGACGTGGACGATGTGCGCCCGATCTTGGTGAAACAGCATGCCCGTGAGGGTCGTGCCCATGCCGTGGAGCGTGGGCTCGTGCTGCGCGTGATCAAAGATCCGCGCGCTGGCCTCGCTGGCCGCGGCGCCGAGCAGATCGTTGACCGCGGCTTGGGCGATCTCGCGGGGCATGTCTGACAGCCCTTGCAGGCCGCGTTGAACCACGCGCGAGACGACATCGACGGAGGTCCGGCTGGCATGGGCGCCGCCAGCATGTCCGCCCATGCCGTCCGCGACGAGGTAAAGACCGAGCTCGTCGTTGACGAGGTACGAGTCTTCGTTGTGACTGCGGACCCGACCAATGTCGGTGATCGGCCAGGCGCTCAGACGCATCGCCCGAGACTGTATCACGCCAGCGAGATGTCAGCCCCTCGGCGCTCAGAATGGGCTGCGGGGCTCCTGGCCGGCCCCCGGGCCCCACACTCCCCCGATGTACAGTGCTCGCCGAGCGCGGTTTCGCCAGGTTCGCTTCAGCTCAGCTTCCAGGCCTCGGGCTCGTCGGAGATCTGGATCTCGCTGCCGTCGTAGCGGATCCGCTTGGGCTTCTCGTCGATGATCGTCAGCAGCGAGACCGGCCGTCGCCAGATCCGCTCGAGGTTCTTGAGCGTGTCGCGGGCGTAGCCGAGGCGCAGATCGACGCCCTCGTGGCGGTGGGCCAAGAGCAGCTCGCCGCGGTTGAGGTAGTTGGCCTCGACCACGTAGATGAACGGCTGGCCGAAGTTGGTCAGCTGCTGGAGCATCGTGTCCTTGATCTTCTTGAACTCGCGCGACTCGATCTCCGTGCGACCCGAGCGGCGGTTCTCCGTGAAGGTGAAGAACTCGTTGCGCCGGCAAAACTCGAGGGTGAAGAACTCGTCGATGAAGGTGACGTCGTTGTAGAGCCGGCGGATCTCGAAGATCTTTGATTGGCCGAGGTTGAGGCCGAGGTCCCACTCGTCGCGGGCCTGCTGATCGTCGCACTCGTCCCACTGCTTGCCGAACTTGCCCTTGTTCCAGCGATCCTCGATGTCGCGGTAGAGCTCGACGCCGATCTTGTAGGGGTTGAGCTGGTTGGGGGCCATCGCGGTGACGCCCGCGGCGGCCTCGGCGTAGTCGATCAGCTCGTCGTCGCGCAGGGCCCGGGTGGTCATGAGCTTCGAGTGCCAGTAGGTCGCCCAGCCCTCGTTCATGATCTTGGTCTGGCGCTGGGGCAGGAAGTAGTAGGCCTCCTCGCGGATGATGCCGAGCACGTCGGCCTCCCAGCTCTCGAGCGGGGCGTGGAGCATCAAGAACCCGAGCAGGTCGCGCTCGGGCTGGGGCGGGATCCGCTTGCGTTGCTCTCGCTCCTTGAGCGCGCGCTTGCGTTGCTCCTCGATGAATTCAGGCGGGTTGATGTACTCGTCGAGGTACGAGCGCTCCGAGGTGATCTTGCCGATGTTGATCGGGATCTCGACGCTGGGCTCGCGCCTGCTCGGGGTCGGCTTGCGAAACGGCAGCCACGGATCGATCAGGTTGTCGAGCGAGTGGCAGACGTCGATGAAGCTCTCGACGTTGTCGACCCCGTGGCGGTCCATGTGTCGGCGCACGCGGGTCGCATGGTTGGCCATGCCGTCGATCATCCGCCGGTCGGTGTGCGAGAAGAACCGGTTGTGCTTGAAGAAGTCGCAGTGGCCGTAGACGTGACACATCACCAGCTTCTGATCGACGAGGCTGTTGCCCTCGAGCAGGTACGCGTAGCAAGGGTCGGTGTTGATGACGAGCTCGTAGATCTTCGACAGACCGTAGGTCTGGCTCTTCATCATCCGGTCGTACTCCATGCCGAACCGCCAGTGCGGATAGCGGACCGGGAAGCCCTCGTAGGCCGCGATCTCGCACATCTGCCGGTAGTCGATGAGCTCGTAGATGGTCGTGAAGAAGTCGAGGCCGTAGCCGAGGGCGTAGCTCTCGATCTCGGCCTGGAGCTCGGCGAGGTGGCGGGGCAACGCCATGCTAGCGGCCTCCCTTCAAGAACTCGCGGATCGAGTCCATGATGTCGTCTTTGGTCTTGATCTCCGAGGTCACGAGCAGGTCTTGGTCGCCGAACGCCGAGCGCAGGTCCTTGATGAACTGGCCCGAGCCGTAGGGGCTCTCGACCTGGCCGTAGCCAAACTGGTTGCAGGCCGGGATCAGGCTCTCGCGGAGCAAGCGGATGCACGCGGCGGTGTCGTCGACCGACCAGTTGTCGCCGTCGCTGAAGTGGAACGCGTAGATGTTCCAGTTGCTCGGATCGAACTCGCGCTCGATGATCTCCACGCACTTGCGGTAGGCGCTGCTGATCATCGTGCCGCCGGACTCGCGGGTCGAGAAGAACACCTCGCGCTCGACCTCGCGGGCGGTCGCGTCGTGGATGATGTAGCGGGACTCGATGCCCTTGTATTGGCTGCGCAGCCAGGTGTCGATCCAAAAGCTCTCGACCCGAACGATCTCTTTTTGCTCGTCGCCCATCGAGCCCGAGACGTCCATCATGTAGATGATCACCGCGTTGCTTTGCGGCTTGGGCTCGGCCTTCCACGAGCGGTAGCGGCGATCCTCGCGGACCGGGATGATGATCGGATGGTTGGGGTCGTAGGTCCCCATCGCGATTTGCCGGCGCAGCGCCCGCTTGAAGGTGGCTTTGAAGTGCCGGAGGCTCTCGGGGCCGGTGGTCCGCAGGCCGACGTAGCGATCTTTGACGGTCTCGAGGTTTTGCGAGCCACGCGGCTCGATCCGCGGGAGCCCGAGCTCCTCGCCCATGATCTGCGCGAGCTCGTCGAGCGTGACCTCGACCTCGACGGACTTGTCACCCTCGCCTTCGCCGGCCTTGCCAGCACCACCTTCGCCCTCACCCTCGCCGACGGGGTCGCCAGGGTCGCCTTCGCCTTGGCCGACGCCCTGGCCCTTGTTGTCGCCGTGGATGAACCGCGGGATGTCGATCTGGGGCATGGGGATCGACACGGTCTCCTTGCCCTTGCGCGTGATCATGTCCCCGCGCGAGACGTAGCGGCGGAGGTTTTCACGGATCCGTCCTCGGACGATCTCGCGGAAGCGCCGGTGGTCCTTCTCGATCCTAGAAATCATGCCGGTTGGTCACTTGCCACCGCGCACGAGGCGGTTGCTCCGGTCGGGAGTGTAGCACCGCGACCCGCCGCGTCTGCGGGGGTCTCCGAGGCCAGCCTGGTTGGGGGGTGAACGCCCCGCACGTACATGATCATGCTGTCATGGCCGCCGCGCTCGGCGGAGCGTTCGGGCCCATGCCGGTTGGGTTGGGTTTCCGGCAGTTGTTGCGCGCTCATGGTGGCCGGGTGGTCCGCTTCGGTCGTATGCTAAGCCAAGCTACGGTCGTCGGCAGTCGCCGACGCGCGACCGGCCACCAGCGCCACGCCCGGCAGCCGGACCCTAGCTCCGGCGGCGGTCACAGAGGCCACCGGCAGGCCCAACCCTAGCGAGCCAGACAAGCCCAACTCATGAGCACGCCAAGCCTCGTCACAAAAATCGCCGCGCTCCAGGACTACCAACGTTACGAGGACCTGCACTGGTCCGGGACCTTCGAGGAGTACCTTGCGATGGTCCGGCAGAACCCACGGATCGCACGGACCTCCCACGAGCGGCTCTACGACATGGTCCTCGCCGCGGGCACCGAAGCCTACGTTGACAACAAGAAGAAGGTCACTCGCTACAAGTTCTTCTCGGACGAGACTCACGGCGGGCGCGACGCGATCTACGGCCTCGACATCCCGCTGATGCGCCTGGTCAACGTCCTCAAGTCCGCGGCCATGCGCTACGGCACCGAGAAGCGGATCATCTTGCTGCACGGCCCGGTCGGCTCGTCCAAGTCGACCATCGTTCGGCTGCTCAAGCACGGCCTCGAGGAGTACAGCCGCACGCCCGAGGGCGCGCTGTTCACCTATGAGTGGACCCTGCCCGAGGAGCTGCGCTACCTGACCGCCGGCGAAGAGGTCTTCCGCTCGCCGATGAACGAGGAGCCGCTCAAGCTGATCCCGCCGGAGTGGCGCGCGCAGGCGATCCAAGAGTTTGGCCTGACCGACCCGGGCGACGCCGCGAGCGGGCGCAAACCCTTCGTGCCCTTCGTCCCCGGCCAGCTCAACCCGGCCTGCCGGTTCATCTTCCGCGAGCTCCTCGCCATCTACCGCGGCGACTGGGCCAAGGTCATCCAGCACGTCCGCGTGCGCCGGATGCTGATCAGCGAGGAGGATCGGGTCGGGATCGGCACCTTCCAGCCCAAGGACGAGAAGAACCAAGACGCGACCGAGCTCACCGGTGACATCAACTACCGGCGGATCGCCGAGTACGGCTCGGACACGGACCCGCGCGCGTTCAACTTCGACGGCGAGTTCAACGTCGCCAACCGCGGCTTGATCGAGTTCGTCGAGATCCTCAAGCTCGACGTGGCGTTCTTGTACGACCTGCTCGGGGCCACGCAAGAGCGCAAGATCAAGCCCAAGAAGTTCGCCCAGACCGACATCGACGAGGTCATCATCGGCCACACCAACGAGGCCGAGTACGAGCGCCTGCTCGAGAACAAGTTCATGGAGGCGCTGCGCGACCGTACGGTCAAGATCGACATCCCGTACATCACCAAGCTCCAAGAAGAGATCCGGATCTACGTCAAGGACTACAACCCCGAGCGGGTCCGCGGCCGCTTCATCGCCCCGCACACCCTCGAGGTCGCCGCGATGTGGGCCGTGCTCAGCCGCCTCGAAGAGCCCAAGAAGCAAAACCTCTCGGCCCTGCAAAAGCTCAAGCTCTACGACGGCAAGACCATGCCGGGGTTCACCCAAGACAGCGTCAAGGAGCTGCGTAAAGAGGCCAAGCGCGAGGGCATGGACGGCATCTCGCCGCGCTACGTCCAGGACAAGATCGCCAACTGTCTGGTCAGCGACCGTGGGCAGGCTAACATTAATCCGTTTTTGCTCATGAACGAGCTCGAGTCGGGCCTGCGCAACCACTCGCTGATCACCAACGAGGAGCAGCGCAAGCGCTTCCGCGAGCTGCTGTCCGTGGTCAAGCAAGAGTACGAGGACATCGTCAAGAACGAGGTCCAGCGGGCGATCAGCGCCGACGAAGACGCGATCTCACGCTTGTGCGCCAACTACATTGACAACGTCAAGGCGTACACGCAGCGCGAAAAAGTTAAAAATCAGTACACCGGCCAGGACGAGGAGCCCGACGAGCGCATGATGCGCTCGATCGAGACCAAGATCGACATCGCCGAGAGCCGCAAGGACGACTTCCGCCGCGAGATCATGCACTACATCGGCGCGCTCGCCGTCGAGGGCAAGCAGTTCGACTTTCGCACCAACGAGCGGCTCTACAAGGCCCTCGAGCTCAAGCTGTTCGAGGATCAAAAGGACAGCATCAAGCTGACCTCGCTGGTCAGCAACGTGGTCGACAAGGAGTCGCAAGAGAAGATCGACGTGGTCAAGCAGCGGTTGATCCGTGACTACGGCTACGACGACGCCTCGGCCTCGGATGTGCTGACCTACGTCGCCTCGATCTTCGCCCGCGGTGAGATGAAGGGCGACTGAGCTCCGAGCCCGCGGTCGGCCCCGGAAGTGGCCCTTGGGATGCATCCCAAGGGCCACTTTTATTTGCCCGCGCGCGGTGATCGGTTCGTATCCGCACAGTCTCTGGCGTATTCGTGTCATTCTGACCAGGTCACCGAATTTTGCATACCTTACATTTTTTAAATTTTGGGTACTGTAATTGATCCAAGCTGTACTATCATCAAAAATGGTGCGCTGGTCGCCCGTCCTGAGAGAGGCTCGTTGTGGTGTAAGCATGGCCAAATTACTCTCCCAAACCGACGATCTCACCTCAGCAAGCTCGGATCTGGCCCCGGATCTGCCGACTGGCGGAATGTCCGCCGCGCTGCTGGAGGGCCGCGAAACCGTCTCGACCGCGCTGATTGAGGCGCTGCGTGCCATTGGTCTGCGGCACGTCTTTGGGATGATCGGCGGCGCCGTCGTGCCGTTTTACGACGCCTTGTGTCGGGCCGAACTCGAGGTCGTGCATTGTCGTCACGAGAACGGGGCTGTGTTCGCGGCGATCGAGGCCTCGCTAGCCGCGAACGCGCCGGCCTTGGCGTTTACGACCACGGGCCCAGGGCTGACCAACGCCTTGACCGGCGCGGTCACGGCCCGCTACGAGGGCGCCAAGCTGTTGCTGATCTCGGCGGTCACGCCCCTCGCCAAGCGCGGCCGCTACCCGATCCAAGAGAGCAGCAGCGAGAGCTTCGGTAGCAGCGGTCTGTATGCGCCGGGCGGACTGTTTGATTACGCCGTAGCGATGCACGATCCGCAGGAGCTGCCGCGGATCATTCGTACGCTGATCCGCGGGTTCGAGAGCCCTCGCGGGTTTGTCGCGCATGTGGCGCTGCCGCTGGCGGTGCAGGCCAGCCCGGCGCCGAAGCTCGCAATCACGGTTCCGCGGGTCGACGTGGCGCCGAGCGCGGCGACCCTGAATTCAGTCATCGACCTGCTCCGCGATCGCTTCGCCATATGGGTCGGCTACGGCGCCCGGCGTTCGGCCGATCGGATCGCCGAGCTCGTTCGCCGGACCAACGCGCCGGTGCTGTCCACGCCGCGCGGCAAAGGAGTGTTCCCCGAGGATGATCCGCGCTTCCTCGGCGTCAGCGGGCTCGGGGGTCACGAGGACCTCGCCGCCCGGGTCGCGGAGGCGCGCGTCGATCGATTGTTGGTCCTCGGTTCGCGGCTCGGCGAGCTCAGCAGTTCCTATGATCTCGGGCTGATCCCCCCCGGCGGCATGATCCACGTCGATCTCGATCCCGAGGTGCCCGGCAGCGCGTACCCGGAGGTCGCGGCGATGGCCGTGCAGGCTGAGATCGGCGAGTTCCTCAAGGCGCTGCTCGACCGCTGCGACGAGCTCGGTGGGCCGCGAGCGGTCGCCGTCGCGGCTCGACCACGCCCGCCGCGGCTCGAGCCGCGCGAGCAGGATCGCGTGCGGCCGCGCTATTTGATGCAGTGTCTGCAAGCGCGGGTCGTCGAGGGCAGCGACTCGGTGGTCCTGAGCGAGACGGGGAATTCGCTGGCCTGGACCAACCGCTACCTGCGCTTCGCCACGGCCGAGCGCTACCGCATGTCCGGCATGTTTTGTCCGATGGGCCACGTCAGCGCGGGGGTGCTCGGGGCGGCGGCGGCGACCGGGCGCCGGGCGGTGGCGGTGGTCGGCGACGGGGCGTTGCTCATGCAAAACGAGATCAGCACCGCGGCGGCCAACCGCTCCAACGTCGTGTGGATCGTGCTCAACGACGCGCGCTATGGCATGTGCGATCAAGGGTTGCGCTGCTTGGGCTACCCGCCAGCGAACCTGCAATTCCCCGAGGTCGACTTCCTCGCCCTCGCCCGCTCGCTGGGCGCCGATGGGGTTCGGGTCTGGCGCGAGTCGCAGGTCGCCGACGCCCTCGAGTGGGCGATGCGCTCGCGCGGGCCGTTTGTCGTCGACGTCATCATCGATCCCGACGAGCTCGCGCCGGTCGCTGATCGGATCGCCAGCATCTACACCCAGGCGCAGGTCGCGTGAGCCCCATGAACAACGCTGGAACCATCACCGCGATTGGCACGAGCTTCCCGAGCGAGGTGCGGACCAACGATTGGTGGGATCGCCACTATCCGGCGCAGGTCGCCAACGCCCGCGAGGCGCAGCTCGCCGCGATCTGGGCCGATCACAGCGAGCGCGGGGTCTCACGCTACGACGGCTGCATCGATCGTTACCTCGGCGACCCATTCCGCGGCACCGTCGAGCGCCGGTGGATGGGCGCGGACGACACCGCCCAAGCCATGGAGCTCGCCGCGGCCAACGCCGCCCTCGAAGCCGGGGG
>Ga0114946_10000610_pt1 | contig 24141 bp, 19 predicted proteins | sample WalLakDeSediment_FD_88676 | JGI IMG/M metagenome (GOLD analysis project Ga0114946, IMG submission 88676) | Lake sediment microbial communities from Walker lake, Nevada to study Microbial Dark Matter (Phase II) - Walker Lake 11/02/13 Deep Sediment | ecosystem: Environmental > Aquatic >... | reverse complement strand
TGGGAAAGAGACTGACTGTTTTGGTCAACCAGGTAAAACTGCACAATACCCGGTGGGAAAATATCTACAGGCAAACTGGTTTCCAATATATGTTCACTGAAACTGATCTGCTGCGTGAAAACCACCTCTTTTTGGCTTATCCCCAACAAACTTAATCCTTCCCATCTTTTATCACCAATAAATCCCGCCAGATGAAACCTGATATATAGCGAATCTTCGGTTTGATCGACACGCATGCCAACCCCTTCAGAAAGAAGTTCGGGCAGGGAAATTCTCTGGGCCCTGCGTGATCCATTGATATATACCCTGCCTGAATACCCTTGCTGGTGTTCCGGTGTAAACTCAATAACACCCCTGCCATGCGCTGTTTCTTCCAGGACTTGAATCACCTGACCGCTTGCATTTAGAATCTCGCCGGTAAAAGGTATGCTCCTGCCTAGTTTGTCAGAGACACGATAGCTCAGCCTAACAGGCACCCCCCGGATCATGGGTCCACCCTCAGGATAAAATGACAACTGATAATTCCGGGCCTTCCGTTCCAGCCTGCGATTAAACAACCTGTTTGCAAAAATATCTGAAAACCGGATGCTATGTTTTTGATCCGGGTTGGATATATAAATCTGCTGCTGATAAAAATATTCTTCTCCCAGGTTGCGTATTCTGTTGGTATATGCCCTGATCAGGTAATTTCCGTCTGGCACATCATCCGAAAGGGCAAAATCTCCCCAGGCTATGCCATCGGTCGATTTCAATATCTTTTTTCTCACCAAATCACCCCTGGTATCAATCATTTCTACATATACATTCCTTTCGCCGGGTAAAAGGAAATGGGAAAATCCGTCCAGCACATATGACTTGAACCAGATATATTCCCCTGCCAGGTACAAATCCTTGTCAAGATGCAGGTAAACCTTGTCAGCCGGATGGCCTGTCAAGTAGCTTTCAAATTTGTCGCGGATCTCAATGGTTGCCGGCACGATGAAGGATTCAACAGGGAACTGCTTTACCCCGGGCTCATCGCCAAAAAGTACACCACCATTATCAGCTGAAGCAAACATAAAATCATTTGTCCAACAGATAAAAAATATTAAAAAAACGACGCCATATATTTTGAATCTCGAATGCATAAACATGTGTTTAATATTTAGGTATAAAAAAATGCTACTGTGCGCACTATCAGAATGGTAAATATACGAAATTTCCGGGAATATTCATCCCCGGTATGTTTATGAGCACAGCTTTATTACTTTTGTACAAATTTGATACCAAATTATGGTGGTCTATCCGGCAAACTTTGAGCAGAAGACAGGTTTCGACCGCATCCGGGAGATGCTTCTGAGGAATTGTATCAGCAGCCTGGGGCAGAAGCAAATTGAGAAGACAGGTTTTTGTTTGTCATATGAAGAGCTTTCGGTCAGGCTGGATCAGGCCGAGGAGTTCAGGCAGATCATACTCCGGGGGATTCCTTTTCCGGGGTCTGATTATTTTGACCCTACAGAAGCTTTTAATTATTTGAAGCTCAGGGAAACTTATCTGGAAGCTGACATTTTGCATGCCGTGAAGTTATCGGTTGAGACCATCCTGGCAATCATCAACATATTGGGCAAGAGAAAGCAGGAGGATGTTTTTGAATACCCGGCCTTGTCGCAGCTTGTCGATGGCCTGGTGATTGATCCGGGCATTGCAGGCCGTATTGATTCGATTATTGATGAGAAGGCGGAGGTGAGGAGCAACGCATCCCATGAATTAAAAAGAATAAGACTCAGCAAAGATGAGATGGAGCAGAAGGCAGCCAGGCGCATCCATCAGCTCCTGTCGGAAGGCAAGTCGCAGGGATGGATAGCTCATGATGTGGAGCTGGCCCTGAGGAACGGCAGGCAGGTTATTCCTGTTGCTGCTGCTTACAAACGCAGGATCAGGGGGTTTATTCATGATCAGTCGGCAACGGGGCAGACGGTTTTTCTGGAACCTGAAGAAGTGTTTGAGCTGAACAACCAGGTGAGGGAGTTGGAGTTCATGGAGCGCCAGGAAATCATCAGGATACTGAAAGAGTTTGCTGATTATTTACGTCCGATGCTGCCCGAACTCATCCTGTGTTATGAGATGCTGGGCAAGGCAGATGCTGTCAGGGCCAAGGCCAGGCTGGCCCTTGATATGGATGCTTACAGGCCTGTGCTGAATAAAAAGCCATCGATTAACTGGGTCAATGCCAGGCATCCCTTGCTTTACCTTTCCTACAAGCCGCTGGGCAAGCATGTGGAGCCATTTACAATCAACATGGATGACGACAGCAGGATACTGGTCATTTCCGGTCCGAATGCTGGTGGAAAATCCGTATGTCTGAAGGCCTTTGGTTTGATACAGTATATGCTTCAATGCGGATTGCTGGTGCCCATGACCGATTATTCCGAGTGCGGTCTTTTCAGGCAGATCTTTATTGATATTGGCGATGAGCAGTCGCTTGAGAATGACCTCAGCACTTACAGTTCCCACCTTTTGAACATGAAGCATTTTATTGCAAACAGCGACAAAGAGACTTTATTCCTGATTGATGAATTCGGTGCCGGAACAGAGCCAAGGATTGGCGGGGCCATTGCAGAAGCCATTCTTGGGTCATTATCTGCAGCAAAGGCATTTGGTGTGGCAACCACCCATTATGCCAACCTGAAGATCATGGCCGGCAAATATCCCGGAATGATTAACGGCTCCATGTTGTTTGACACCAAGAACATGAAACCGCTTTTCAAACTAAAAACAGGCAATCCGGGAAGCAGTTTCGCTTTTGAGATCGCCCGCGCCATCGGCTTGCCGCCTTACGTGCTCAGTCAGGCCGAAGAACTTGCCGGGATGCAAAACATTGACTTCGACAGGCAGCTACAGGACCTGGAAGTAAAAAAAATGGAACTGGAACAAAAAGAGAAAGAATTAAAATCGGCTGATCTGATGCTCTCCGCCTTAATCGATAAGTATCAATCTTTGCGCGATCATGTTGAAGGCCGGAAGACAGAGATCATCCTTCAGGCAAGAAGAGAAGCCAGGAAGATACTCGACGACAGCAACAGGATCATCGAAAAGACCATTCGCGAGATTCGCGAAAGCCAGGCACAGCAGCTTCAGACCAGGGAAGCCAGAAAAGAGCTGGAGACATTTATCAAAGAACAAGAGCGTGAAACGAGGGCGCTTGAAAAACCTTTGAAAGCAAGAAAAAAAGCAACGGTTGCCATCAAGGCCGGCGAGCCTGTGCGGTTGGGCGACAAGGTGCGGATCAAGGATCAGACCAGCATTGGCGAGGTCATTGAACTGAAAGGTGATCAGGCAGTGGTATCATTTGGAGTGATTAAACTCAAGACCCCCGTTAAAAACCTTGAAAATCTGGACATGTCAGAAATTCCTGAGAAACCGATCCGGTCAACAACAAAATTTACTTTCGACATCAATGAGAAAGCGGCACAATTCAATCCGGACATTGATCTGAGGGGATTCAGGGCCGAAGAGGCTTTGAGCAGACTGCGCAATTTTATTGATGATGCCATATTACTCGGCGTGAAGCAGGTTAGGATATTGCATGGCAAGGGTGATGGTATCTTGCGGGCGGTGATCAGGGATTTTCTTCAGGCCATTCCTGAGGTGGTTCGTTTTCGCGACGAACACCCTGACCGTGGCGGTGTAGGCATTACCACAGCCGATTTCCGTCTCTAGCCTGCATTATTCACAAAAAGAAAAGCATGAAGTATCCGGGCCAGACGCCGGTAATCATGGATAAAACCCATTCCAGACATCACTGCATGCTTAAATTACATCGTCAAACAAGCCCAATTGGTTCTCGGTCACCATAGAGGCAGGATGGCTCTCTGGCCGGTAGCGCTCCACCTGGCTCATCACCAGGGTTCGTAAAAACCTGAGCGTGGTAGTGTTATGCATCCGGCAATACCTGTCGAGGGCGGCTTTTTGTCCTACTGTCAGTTTAAAACAGATCTGTTTGAACCTTAAGGGTTTTCTTTTGTTTTTTCTTTTACGGCGTGCCATGGTTTAATAATTTTATTTTTTCCTGATAAGGTAGACCAGGGTCGGGAAATGATCACTATATCCCCCCAGGTAAACACCCCCTCCATAAGTTCGGAAGGGATACCCCTGAAACCTGCCGGAGGGTTGTCGCAGAAATGGGGCGTTAAACACTTCAGCCCTGTAAAAACGGAAACTGTCAAAATCCTTCCCCAGCAAGCCGGGGTTAAGCAGAATCTGATCGAAGAGGCTCCATGAGTCGCGCCATGCGTTCGAACCTATTCCTCTTCTGAAAAGAGTTTCAAACGGATTGTACAAATCATTATCCCTGACATCATCCGTGCTTCCTTTTGACCGCAGGTGCCTCCTGATCGACACATCGGTCGGATTATCGTTCAGATCGCCCATGAAAATAATTTTTGCTCCGGGTTCAGCAGCCTGTATCGAATCAATGATATGCCTGGCAATATCTGCCATAGCTATTCTCAGCGGCCTGCTTCTTCGCTCGCCTCCCCTGCGGCTGGGCCAGTGGGCAACGATAAAATGCATGCGCTCACCGAGCAGCTCGCCCGTCAGCAGCAGCTGATCACGCGTACGAAAACCGGGTTGGCCGTCAATGACCGATGGATATGCCTTGCTGCTGAAGTAGGTAAAATACTTTGGCTGGTAGAAAAACGCCACGTCAACACCCCTGGCATCAGGCCCGGCATAATGCACCACCTGGTAGTTACGGCCCCTGATGGATTCCTGGCTGGCAAGATCAATCAGCACACGGCGATTTTCCACCTCTGCCAGTCCTAACACAGCAGGCCCGTCGTCATTGAAGTCTTTCCCCATCAGCGAAATCACCCTGGCCAAATTGTCAAGCTTCTCATGATACCTTTCAGAGGTCCAGCGATTGACTCCACCAGGGGTGAAGTCATCATCCCTGATGGCAGGATCATTGATGGTGTCAAACAGATTTTCCACATTGTAAAACCCGATGCAAACCCCCAGAAACTCCCTTTCTGTATCGCCCTGACCGGAGGGCTGACCTGACACACCGGGCAGATACAAGAATAAAACCAAAAAAATGATCACAAAAAAGGAATGGGGTTTCATAGGGAAATGGTATTTTTGGATGTTCAAAAATAAAGAACCCGCGCATGAAATTAAAACTTTTTTCACTGGTTTTTTTCTTTTTTGTAATTTATTCGGGAATTTATGGCCAATCTGAGGGTGATCCTGCCGTAAACGGGCTTTCACCGCCTGACACGCTGGTTGTTGAACCTGATATTCCTTCGCTGTTACTTTCCATTGATGATATTGAAGGAGATGCCGATTCACATGATATATCGAGTCTGCTTCAGGGTTCGCGCGACATATTTGTTTCCACGGCGGGCTTCAACTTTGGCCCGGCGCGGTTCCGGATACGCGGATACGACTCAGAATATTCGTTGGTGATGATCAACGGTGTTCCGGTAAATGATCCTGAAACGGGGCGGGCGTTCTATTCTACCTGGGGAGGATTGAACGATGCTACCAGGATGACGGTTTCCCACCATGGCATTGGGGTATCAAGGGAAGCTTTCAGCCCGGTAGGCGGGGCCACCAATATTATCACACGCGCATCGGAATATAGTCCTGCCACCAGGATTACCTATTCGAACTCGAACAGGAGTTATGCGCACCGCGCCATGTTTATCCATGCTACGGGCATGCAGGAGAATGGCTGGGCACTGACCATGAGCGGATCCAGAAGGGCAGCCACCGAGGGCTATGTAAAAGGGACCTTTTATGACGCCTGGGGATATTTTGCATCTGCCGAGCGCAAGTTCAACAGCATACACAGCTTAGGCCTGGTGATGTTCGGCGCCCCCTCGCGAACCGGCAGGCCAGGCGTGGCAACACGCGAAATTTATGAACTCACCGGCGATAATTTCTACAACCCAAACTGGGGAACCCAAAATGGCAAAATCCGCAATGCAAGGGTAAACAACTATCATTCACCTTATGCCATTTTTACCCATTACTGGACTCCCCGCCAACAAACCGGAATAACCAGCAGCATCTCCTATACATACGGACGTGGCGGGTCAACAGCATTGAACTGGTATGACAGCCACGCATCCCACGATGATTGGAAATTCACCCTGGCGGGTGATCCCAGGCCGGACTATTACAGGTGGCTGCCCAGTTTCCATAAGAACGACCAGGAGATGTTTGACTACCTGACCGATTTATGGAAAAACGATGAAAAGTTCAGGCAGATCAACTGGGACTGGTTATACAACGCCAACAACAAAAACCTGTTTGCCGTGCAGGATGCCGATGGCATGCCGGGAAATACAGTAACCGGCCTGCGGTCTAAATACATCGTTGAAGAAAGAAGAAATGACCGCCGGCAGCTTATGTTCAGCAGCAATATGCTGCACCGGGTAAGCGACACCCATGTCCTGTCTGGCGGACTCCATGTTTCCCAGGCAAAAATAAACCAGTTCAAGGTGTTGGAGGATTTGCTCGGTGGCGACTGGTGGCTTGATATTGACCAGTTTGCCGAGCGTGATTTTGCCGACCCCGGCATGGCGCAAAACGACCTGAGAAACACCAACAGGCTTATCCGTCAGGGCGAACGCTTCGGCTATGACTTCACTGGCAACATCAACACATACCAGGTATTTGCACAGAGCGAATGGAACCTGCCACGCTGGGATTTCTACGCCGCAGCTACCCTGTCACAAACAAACTTCTGGAGAACGGGACATATGCAAAATGCCCGCTTCCCCGAAAATTCATACGGTGAAAGCGAAAAACAACGCTTTACCAATTTCGGGATCAAGGGAGGAACCACTTTCAAGCTGACAGGCCGCCATTACTTCACCGGCAACGCCGCCTATATGACCGTTGCGCCTTATTTCCGGAACGCATACGTCTCATCAAGAATCAGCGATAACCTGGTTAACGATCTGACCAGCGAGACCATCTTGTCGGCAGACATCAGCTATTTTATCCGCAGCCCAAGGTTTAAATCAAGGATCAGCCTGTTTTATACCGACTTCCATGATCAAACATGGTCAAGAAGCTTCTATCACGATGACTTCCGGACGCTTGTCAACTATGTAATGACGGGTGTCGACACAAGACATTATGGCATGGAGCTTGGCATGGATATTGAATTGTCGTCGACCCTGTCAGCCTATGTGGTGGCAGGGACAGGCGACTATTTTTACAATTCAAGGCCCGGGGTTACCATCACCCGCGACAACGATTTCCAGGTAATGGCCGAACAACGTACTGTATACCTGAAAAATTACAAGGTCGGCGGAATGACCCATACTGCCGCTTCAGCCGGATTGCGCTATAACAGCCCGAGATTTTGGTTTGTCGGAGTCAATGGCAACTATTTTGATGACATATATATCGACATCAACCCTGACCGACGAACCGCCAGTGCCGTTGAGAACCTGATCGTAACAGACCCACAATGGCAAAAATTACTCGCACAGGAAAAACTCGACCCCGGTTTTACCCTGGATGCATTCGCCGGAAAATCATGGAGGATCCGCTATGCCTATTTCATAAACCTGAATCTCAGCGTCAACAACATTTTGGACCTGAAGGATTTCAACACCGGCGGCTTCGAACAACTCAGGTATGACCCAAATGATACTGAAAAGTTTGCCTCACGGTACTTCTATCTATATGGCAGAACATATTTTGTAAACCTGGCTTTCCGCTTTTAGACAATAGAGACATGATCAGATCTTTAAAAGTTTTTTCTGCAAGTTTTATATCCATGGCAATGGTAATGCTGTCAGGTTGTATCCACGATGATTTTGAACAGCCCGAACCATGGGACTATCCGCAAGGAACGGTTTTAACTATTTCGGAGCTGAGACAACTATTCTCCGGCACGCCTGTCATCTTCAATGCCGACTTCTATATTCACGGCGTCATAACCATGGATGACAAATCCGGCAATATATACCGCAGCGCGTTTATTGAGGATCATACGGCTGGGATCAACCTCAGGCTTGTGGCACCCGGTGGCATTTATACCGGCGACTCTGTCAGGGTGTATCTGAAGGGCACCATACTCGACTCATACCAGCGAATGTTGCAGCTCGACAATGTCAACGCAGACCGGAACATTAACAAAATAGCTGTGATGAAACATGTCAGCCCCAGGGTTCTTGATATCCCTGCCATTCTCTCAGGGAAGTACCAGGGCCAGCTGGTAGCGCTTGAAAACGTGCAGTTCTCTGTGGCCGATACCGGGCAAACCTTTGCCGACAAACAAGGGCTGCGGACCATGAACCGTACCCTTCAGGATTGTGATGGCAACGCCATTATTGTGCGTACAAGCGGTTATGCCTATTTTGCCGACAGCCTTGTTCCCGCAGGGAGTGGATCACTGGTGGCAGTGGTGTCGCAGTTCCAGCAAGACATTCAGCTTACCATCAGGAGGCTGGATGAAGTCATCATGACCGGAGACCGCTGCGCAATCCCGGGCGACGACTACCAGCTGTTAACCATTGCAGCGCTGAGAAATAATTTCCGCGAGGGCAACGCTGTCATCCCTGCCAACAGCAGAATAGAAGGGGTGGTCATATCTGACAGGGAACATGGCAATCATCCCGGGCAGAACCTCTACCTGGCAGATGAGTCGGGCAGAGGTATCGCCCTTCGTTTTACCGCTTTCCATCATTTCGACCTGGGCACCCGGGTCAGGGTGGTTTTCAGCACGGCGACATCCATGAGTACTTTTATGGGGCTGCTGCAGATAGACAACCTGCCGGCAGGCAGCGCTTTCGACCTGGGCCCCGGAACCCTCCCGCCACCTGTCACCCTGACAATTGCCGAAGCCTCAGAACAAATGGACAAGTACCAGTCGACCCTGGTAAGGCTCGACAACGTCACCATCAGCGGCGGAACCACATTCACACGCAACCTGACCCTCACAGACGCCAGCGGGCAGATGCTGCTCTACACCTACGACTGGGCATCTTTCTCCGGAGAACCCCTGCCGTCAGGCAACCTTTCCATAACCGGAATACTTTCCATGTTTACCAATCCTCAACTGCTGATAAGGAATACGGGCGATATCTCCCGGTAAATCAAGCCGTACAATAAACGCATGGTCTTTGTTGAACAATTCAAAACCATCCCACGAAGATGAACCCAATAAAAATTATAAAGCCCTGTTTTATTATCTTAGTTTTAGTGGCATTGCTGTCAGGGTGCAAAGATGACCTTACAGATTCGCCCCCGTTGAATGAACCCGATGGCATTATCACCATTGCCGAACTGAGAGCTCTGTATAAAGGCCAGCCAATCAGCTTTCACGACAATATCGCGGTATTTGCAACCGTAACCATGGATGAATCATCGGGCAATATTTACCGGAATATTTTTGTGCAGGATGAAACCGCGGGCATCAATGTCCGCATGGATTTTGCAGGCAATGTCAGAAATGATGAACGGGTAAGGCTGGCTCTGAAAGGAAGCGTTCTGGGGAGCTACAACAGCATGCTGCAGCTCGATTCGGTCGTTTTCGGCAAGAACCTGATCCAACAGGGGGATTCAGAAAAGATTGCGCCTGTTTCCGTGACCATTCCTGATATCCTCGACGGCATGCACCAGGCCAGGCTTGTCAGACTGGAAGATGTTCAGTTTGCATCGAATGAGATCGGCAGGCGGTTTGCCAACGTAATTGATGGCCTTTCTGAAAACCGCACCCTTATTGACTGCCAGAACAATCGCATCATTGTTCGCACAAGTCCGTTTGCAGACTTTGCCAATTTGACGGTGCCGGCCGGCAACGGCAGCCTTGTTGCGGTGGTTTCACAGTTTGGCACCACCTGGCAGCTGTTGCTGCGCAGCATGGATGAGGTCGACATGACGGGAGAAAGGTGTGATACGGGAGAGCCATCGGGCTCCGGCACCTTCGGCGATCCTTTTAATGTGGCCTACGCCATTAAAAACAACAGTGGCAACAATGTATGGGTGGAAGGATATATCGTTGGTGTGATGGAACCATCTGGCAACACCAACCGGCCCAGGTTTGAGCCTCCGTTCAGTGTTCAGACAAACATTATACTGGCCGACAGGCCCGACGATACGGAAGACAGCCACATATTGCCGGTGCAATTGCCACCCGGGCAGGTGCGCAATGCCCTGAACCTTGTCAGCAACCCGGCCAACAGAGGCAAAATGGTAAAAGTAAAGGGTAACCTGGAAGCATATTTTGTTCCCAGGCCGGGAATGCGCGGCACATCAGGCTATTGGCTCGACGGGCAGGGGATCGGCGACGGAGGCGTCTGGGATAACCTGACGCCCATGACCATCGGTGAGGTAAGAGACCTGTACAAGGGATCAACCCTGAACATTCCCGAAAACAGGATGATCACCGGCATCGTGATCTCTGACCGTGAAAACGCAAACATAACCAGCCGGAACCTGCAAATCATTGACGCTGACGATGGAACGGGTATCGTGATGAGGTTCAACGCTGCGCACACATTTGAGGTGGGATCACTGATAAGGATCAACATATCGCAGGCTGAGCTGTCCCTTTTCAATGGTCTGATGCAGCTAACCAATATCCCCAACAACAACGCCGATCTGATCGAAATAACCCGGGTGCCTGATCCGGAAGAAACCACCATTGCCAAGATACTTGGCAACATCGGTTATTACGAATCACGCCTGGTAAAGATCAAGAACGTAACCATGACAGGAGGCACCACCTGGAGGGGTACGAACGGGTCATTGACCCTGAATGATGGCACCGGCAGCATCATCCATTTCACAACCAGTTATGCTGCTTTTGCAAATGCTGCCATCCCCCGGGAGCCGGTAAACCTGACCGCTATCGTAACAGTGTTCAACGTCCCGCAGTTATCTGTAAGAAGCCCCGGCGATGCTGAAATCCCCTGATCCGGGATATGAAACCCTGTGCTGGCCACAAAGCCTGCACGACGCCTTTTGCTTACCCTAATTGCCGGCGCAGGCTTCTGAGTGCCATCATGAAATAGTCAATGTCATCGCGGGTATTGAAACGCGACAACGACACCCTTAATGACGGTTTCGCCGGATCAGCACCTATCGCCGACAAAACATGAGAACCTTTCAGGCTTCCCGATGAACAGGCACTGCCCGATGACACACAAATACCCTCCATATCCAGCCGCGACAGCAAGATGGCAGAGTCAACCGCCAACGGCAATGAGAAATTAACAATGGTATAGAGGGAGCTGCCCATTGCATCACCATTGAATGCGACATCCGGGAATTCATTTTGTAATGATTCTATAAGATGGGATTTTAGTTCATTGATTTTTCCGTGGGATTGACTGAGCGACTCATAACACCATTCCATGGCCGCAGCAAGTCCTGCAATGCCCGCCACATTTTCGGTTCCGGCACGCATGTTTCTTTCCTGGTTCCCCCCGCTGATAAATGCATGCATTGGATTGCCGGATCTGATATACATAAAACCGCTGCCCTTGGGACCATGAAACTTATGGGCGCTCGCAACGGCAAAATCAACATGTCCGGCCGAGAGATCAACAGGATATTTACCGATGGTTTGCACGGTATCGGAATGAAAAAGGGCACCCGATGTTTTACATATGGCCGATACATCTTTCACCGGAAGCAGGTTGCCTATCTCGTTGTTGGCATGCATCAGCGACACCAGGGCATGATCAAACTGCCGGATCAGTTTCTCCAGGTGATCCAGATCAACATGTCCCAACCGGTCTGTTTCAGCAAATTCGAGACGTATTCCATAATTCTTTTTGAGAAAATCCAACGGTTTTAACACAGCCGGATGCTCGAGGCGGCTGGTGATGAAGCTTTTTATGCCAAGATCCCTGAAGCAACTCCAGAGAATGGCATTGTTTGCTTCCGTTCCGCCAGAGGTAAAATATATCTCAGAAGGTGCAGCAGAAAGCAGACCGGCCACCTTACGACGAGAATCTTCCAGCATTACCTTTGCCTTTCTTCCCTCCCCGTGAACCGATGAAGGATTGCCATGGCATTGCTCCATGCAATCAGCAACCAGGTCAATGATCGGGCGCGGCATGGCCGTACTGGCAGCATTATCAAGATATACTGTTTTGTTTTTCATCCCATACAAAGTTAATCAACTGCTTCGCTCTTTAAAAATTATCTTCATATTGAACAGCAATTTATGCAATATTTATAAAACAAAAGATTATTTTTGGAAGTTATTATGTAAAGGTAAAACCCCGGAAACTTTTTTCAGGACACATCTTCCGGCTTAAAATACATCATCGTGGCAGAGTGCCTAATCATCATACCAACATACAAGGAGAAGGAAAATATCGCGAAAATCATCCGCAAGGTATTTTCTCTCAGCCTTGATGCTGATATACTGGTAATCGATGACAATTCACCTGACAATACGGCCGATGAGGTAAGAATGCTGATCCCTGAGTTTCCCGACCGTCTTCACCTGGTGACCCGTACCGGCAAGCTTGGCCTTGGCACCGCCTATGTTTATGGGTTTAAGTGGGCAATGCACAGAAACTACCAGTATATCTTTGAAATGGACGCCGATTTCTCGCACAACCCCGATGACCTCGTCAGGCTGCATTATGCCTGCTCCAGACAGGGTTACGACCTTGCTATTGGCTCGAGGTACATCGACGGGGTAAATGTGGTAAACTGGCCGATAGGCCGTATCCTGATGTCTTATTTTGCATCGACCTATGTGCGGATCATCACCGGAATGAGCATCCGTGACACCACAGCGGGTTTCAAATGCTACAAAAGGTCCGTGCTTGAAGCGATCAATCTTGACCATATCAGATTTACGGGTTATGCTTTTCAGATCGAAATGAAATTCAAGGCCTGGAAGCTGGGCTTTAAGATCAAGGAGGTTTCGATCATATTTACCGACAGGGCTGAAGGCGTTTCCAAGATGAGCAAGGGGATCTTTAAAGAAGCCGTATTTGGCGTCATCCAATTGAAATGGGACAGTATTTTCAGAAAAAAATCCTATCTTGCCTGACCACATTAAACTTGCCCCCTGATTTATGAACCCGGAAAAATCACTGTTAAAAGATGCAACCATCGTAAATGAAGGTTCCGCTTTTAGAGGCCACCTGTTGTTAAGTGATGGAAAGATTGAACGCATTTTTCAGTCTGACGGGCAGTTGCCCGGCGCACTGACTGAAGGGTGCAAGGTGTATGAGCTGGATGGTTACTGGGTCCTACCGGGTATTATAGATGACCAGGTTCATTTCAGGGAACCCGGCATGGAATACAAAGGTGACATACTGACTGAATCAACTGCCGCTGTGGCTGGCGGAATAACCAGCTTCATGGAGATGCCCAACACCATCCCACAAACCACAACCCAGAAAGAACTGGAAAAGAAGTTTGCCATTGGCGCAGAAAAAAGCCTGGCCAATTACTCGTTCTACATGGGGGCTACCAACGACAACATTGATGAATTAAGGGCCACCGACAGGAACAATGTATGTGGCATCAAGGTATTTATGGGAGCTTCCACCGGCAATATGCTGGTCAATGACATTGAAGCCTTGAAGAACATTTTCATGATCAAAAGATTACCTGTTGCCACCCATTGTGAAGATGAAGCCATCATAAAGACCAACCTTTCCCAGGTGGAGAAGGAATTTGGGCAGGCCATTCCCGTAAGGATGCATCCGCGCATCAGGAGTCATGATGCATGTGAAAAATCAACCCGGCTGGCCATTTCGCTGGCAGAGCGGTTCGGGACGCGGCTTCACCTGCTGCATCTCAGCACAGCCAATGAGGTGCGTTTGCTCGATAATTCGACCGGACTGAAGGAAAAGATGATCACCTCTGAGGTATGCGTTCACCACCTTTGGTTCGCAGAAAACGATTATGATGAGAAGGGTTCGTTCATCAGGTGGAACCCCGCGATAAAAAGTGAATATGACAGAACATCCCTGATAAAGGCATTGCTTAGCGGACATATTGACGTGGTGGCTACCGATCATGCGCCGCACAGTGAGCAGGAAAAGATGCGGCCCTATCTGAGTTGCCCGTCGGGCGCACCCATGGTGCAGCATTCGCTGCTGGCAATGCTGGAGTTGCACCACAGGGGGGTAATGAGTCTTGAAAAGATCGTTGAAGCAATGTGCCACAATCCGGCCATTTGCTTTAACATAAAAGACCGTGGTTTTATCCGCGAGGGCTATGCCGCCGACCTGGTGGTCGTTGCACCCGGCAAAAGCCATACCGTTAGCAGGGAAAACATTTTATACAAATGCGGGTGGTCACCCATGGAAGGACAAACTTTCCGTTCTTCGGTGGTGTATACTTTTGTAAACGGATTCCCGGTTTATGACAACGGAAAGATCAATGCCTCCCAAAAGGGACAGCCTCTGGCCTTTTCCCGATAAAACAACCATTACCCCATCAGAAGAAATGGCGGCACTTCAACGGTTCATTATTCTCAGTCTGATCATTATCGCAGGGGCATGCAACTTCTTTCGATCGCCCGGCAAGGACAAATGCGATAAGATCGTATCGAGAGAAAAGATGACGGACATCCTCACCGATGTATACCTGATGGAAGGCTATTTGCAGGAGACATCCATTGTGTCATACCAGACATATGACAGCATTATGTATTATTACGCCGGATTGTTTGACAAACACGGCATTACCCGTCATATATTCATTGAGGCCCTGTCGTGCTACCTGCTGAACGAAAATGACATCCATGTCATACACGACAGTGTTTTACAGCGTTTAAGCATACTGGAAAGCGGGCTCTCTTTATTATCCGCAGAGCCTGTCGATGAGGCGGGTGCCTGTTTTCCCCTGGTGTTTGTGCTTCCTGAGGAAACGGAGAAGCCGGAAGAGGACCTCATGCTCCGCGACTGGTGGCGGGCTGTGGTACCCGAACATTTTTACACCCCAAAGCTACCCTCGGAAGAGGTTTTGGATTAATTCGTCGTTGGCGATGTAGGGCAGGGTGACTCTTAATCCTGGTTCAGACTGCATCGCCCTTTTTATGGCGAAGATGGCCTCTTTGTTTCTGGCCCAGCTTCTTCTTGCAATGCCGTTGTTGACGTCCCAGAACAACATGTCTCTTATGTTGTTGTCAGCCTCCTCGCTGCCGTCGAGCACCAGGCCGAACCCGCCATTTATGACCTCCCCCCATCCTACCCCGCCACCATTGTGAACAGAAACCCACGTAGCCCCGCGGAAACTGTCACCAATTACATTGTGAATGGCCATGTCGGCAGTAAACTGGCTGCCGTCGTAAATGTTGGATGTTTCCCTGAAGGGACTGTCCGTGCCGCTCACATCGTGATGGTCACGACCCAGAACCACCGGCGCTATGAGGCGTTTCTCCCTGATGGCCTTGTTGAAAGCAAGTGCCATCCTGATGCGTCCTTCGCTGTCGGCATACAGGATACGTGCCTGTGAACCAACAACCAGCCTGTTTTGTTTCGCCTGTCTGATCCATAAAAGATTATCAAGGAGTTGTTGCTTAATTTCATCGGGAGCTGCAGGCAGCATGTCTTCCATTACCGCGGCAGCCAGCTGGTCTGTCACTTCCAGGTCGGCAGGTTCGGAGGATGTACAGACCCAGCGGAAGGGCCCGAACCCATAGTCGAAACAAAGGGGGCCCATGATATCCTGCACATAGGAGGGGAAACGGTAGGTGCCGGTCCCGGTAAAAACATCCGCGCCCGCGCGCCCGGCCTCGAGCAGAAACGCATTGCCATAATCCCAGAAATACATCCCCCTCCGGGCAAGCTCATTAATGGCCTTTACCTGCCTGACAAGGGATGTGCGAACCACATCCCGGAAACGGCCGGGGTCTTCCGCCATCATCCTGTTCGAAGCCTCAAAAGTATAACCCGCCGGGTAATAACCCCCCGCAAAAGGATTGTGCAGGGATGTCTGATCCGATCCGAGCTCTACCTGTATGTCCTCTTGCAGCAGTTTTTCCCACAGATCTACAATATTTCCCTCGTAAGCAAGAGAGACCGCCTCCCCTTTGCTTTTTGCCTGAACAACCCGGCGGATAAGACCGGAGAGGTCACGGTAGACCTCATCAACCCAGCCCTGCTCATACCTGGTCTTTACAACCATGGGGTTAATCTCTGCCACAACCCCTATGGCTCCCGCAATAACGGCTGCCTTGGGCTGAGCACCCGACATGCCCCCCAACCCTGAGCTCACAAATAATTTACCGGCCAGGCCCTTGTTGCTGTCCCTGAGGCGACGACCGGCATTCAGGATGGTGATGGTAGTACCATGAACGATACCCTGCGGACCGATGTACATGAATGACCCGGCAGTCATTTGTCCGTACTGGCTTACCCCGAGAGCATTGAAACGCTCATAGTCATCAGGTTGCGAATAGTTGGGCACCACCATCCCATTGGTAATAACCACCCTCGGCGATTCCTTGCGTGCAGGAAACAAGCCCATCGGGTGACCGCTGTACAGCACAAGCGTCTGTTCGTCGGTCATCCCGGCCAGATACTGCATGCACAACAGATACTGGGCCCAGTTCTGAAAAACAGCGCCGTTGCCCCCATAGGTGATCAGCTCATGTGGGTGCTGCGCCACCATATTGTCAAGATTGTTGCTGAGCATCAGCATGATGGCAGCTGCAGACCTCGAACGATGCGGAAAAGCATCAATATTGCGCGCCGATATGGGGTAATCCGGGCGAAAGCGGTACATGTAGATCCTGCCATATGTCTCCAGCTCATATGCGAATTCCGCAGCCAGCACGGCATGATGGTGTACCGGAAAGTACCGCAGCGCATTTCTGACCGACAGCCTTTTCTCATCGGCAGTCAAAACAGCCTTTCTCCTGGGTGCATGGCTCACGGAAGGATCCCGCTGCCGCGGCGGCGGAAGCTCAGCCGGAATACCCTGCAGTATGGCTTGCTGAAACTGCTTCAGATCCATGGTCATTTGCAGGATGCCTCCTCAACATCAAATTCAACCAAATCCCACGAAAACCATTCTTCCCCTGTCATAGGCATCTTAATATCCCTGGCACTGTAACGCATATCTGTGCGGGACCCCCTGCGGCGCTGACCCGGATTAAGACACAGCTCACCCAGCCCGCTCTCGAGGAACAATAGCTCGTTGCGAAAAAAACCTACCTTATAGCTGATGCTGACCGGATAATCATTTTCATTGGTCATTTGAAGATATAATACCGCATCACTGTTTCTGTTCAGTAAGTTCGACAGGCTCCAGCGATATTCGATCTTTACCCCGTCACGTTTGTCAAAATAGTGATATTCAACCTGCTGCGCATACGCGCCAAAAACAGAAATAGCTAAAATTGAAAAAATGAGAAATTGCCTGGGTGTTTTCATTGTTTGTATTTTTTAAGTTTGATGCTATGATAATTCCTGTGTAAACGGCAATATAATTCCGGACATTACTTCCATCTGTCTTTGCTGTGAAACAAATTCGCAACACCAAACATAAGACTGATAAATGGATGCAATGCCTCAATAAACAGCGATGCAGCAAACAGTTTTCTTTCGTTCAGTCTGCGTGTAAGCCTCAGAAAAATGACAAAGAGTGTGATCAGTCGTATAAAAAAAACCGAACCGGCCACAAATGAGAACACATGCATCCCAAAAAATATTACGGTCAACAAAAGCAGCGGATAAAACAAAAGGTTGGATAGGGAAAACACCCCCAGCATTCTCCTGTGTTTCTTTTTGTAGTACTTGCTGCTGGCCATGTACTTTCTTTTCTGCCGGAGCCATTCCTTGAAAGTATTTCCGGAAGAGCAAACTGTATGGCTGTGATGACTGATCTCAATGGCCACATTGAAAGGGGTTGCCGCCTGGTTTACGAAAAGATCATCATCTCCTGAAGATATTTTATAGTGGGATGTAAAACCCTTAAACTTGAAAAAAAGATCTTTTTTGTAGGACAGGTTTCTGCCGATACCCATATAGGCTTTACCGGCGATGGCCATTCCTAGGTATTTCATTGCCGTAAAAAGGTTGTCGAACCTGATCAGCTTATTGAGCAGGCCGGCTTTTGTCTCAATGCTGCCATAGCCAAGCACAATCTGTTTTCTGCCGTAGAAGTTATCGGCCATCCTCCTGATCCAGTGCTGGCTCGCCGGCCGGCAGGCTGGCTCAGTCAGCAAAACAACATCATGTTTGGCCGACTTGATACCAACCGACAAGGGCAATTTCTTTCCCTTGAAAAAATTTACACTTTCCCTCAGGGTGATCACCTTCAGGTGAGGATGCTGATTTTGAAGCTGCTGCAGCAAAAAGGAGGTATCATCGTCAGAGGCATCATCAACAAGAACCACTTCAAAATCGGGGTAATCCTGTTCCAGAATAGCGGGAAGGGTTTTTACGAGGTGATGGTGTTCATTGCGTGCGCAGATCACCACTGAAACCGGTAAGGGATAATCCTTTTTTCTGACGGGCCTGAAAAAGGCCAGCCTGCCGAAATAATTCCAGTAAAAATATAGCTGCACCATCCCTGCAACAACGAAGCATGCAAACAGTGCAGCAGCTATGTCCCAATCAAATTCCGGCAACCACTCCATTCAATCACGGCATTTTATACATGTGCAAATTTACCATATCCTGATGAATAGTTTCTATCTTTGACAAAAAACAAATACAAATGGAATTCCATATTCAGGCAGAGGATGGTTTGAGCAATGCACGGGCAGGACAGTTAATCACCTCGCACGGCAGTATTGCGACACCCGTATTCATGCCTGTTGGCACGGCCGGTACAGTGAAGGCCATGCACCACAAAGACCTGGAAGAGATTGCCGGCACACGGATATTGCTGGGCAATACCTACCATCTCTATCTCAGGCCAGGGATGCACATACTAACAGAAGCGGGTGGCCTGCATGCATTCATGTCATGGGAAAAACCCATTCTGACCGATAGCGGGGGCTATCAGGTATATTCACTTGCTCACCGCCGGAAACTATCAGAGGAGGGTGTAATGTTTCAATCACATATTGATGGTTCCAGGCATGTTTTTACCCCTGAAAGGGTCATTGATATTCAGCGCAATATTGGGGCAGATATCATGATGGCATTCGATGAATGCACGCCTTTCCCCTGTGATTATGAGTACGCAAGGAAATCGATGGAACTCACCCACAGATGGCTCGACCGTTGCATCAGTCACTTTGAAAGCACCCAACCTCTCTATGGCCATCACCAGGCATTGTTTCCGATTGTTCAGGGGAGCACCTACAAAGACCTCAGGCTTGAGTCAGCCCACTATGTTAGTGATTGCCAGATGCCCGGGAATGCTATTGGCGGACTTTCCGTCGGAGAACCGGCAGATATAATGTACGATATTACGGCAACAGTATGCAATGTATTACCCCGCGAAAAGCCCAGATACCTGATGGGTGTGGGTACTCCCGCCAATATTCTTGAGTGTATCTCGCTGGGAGTAGATATGTTCGATTGCGTGATGCCCACCCGGAACGGGCGTAACGGAATGCTGTTCACAAGCGAAGGAATCATCAATATCAGAAACCAGAAATGGAAAAATGATTTTTCTCCTGTCGACCCGCAGGGAACCGCATACGTTGACCAGCATTATACCCGGGCATATCTCCGGCATCTTTTTGCCTGCAAGGAAATGCTTGGACCCATGATCGCCACCATGCACAATCTTAGTTTCTATATGTGGCTGGTAAATGAAGCAAGGCAAAGGATCCTCAGGAATAATTACCAAGACTGGAAAAATGACATGGTTGAACGCGTCTCCAGGCGATTGTGAAATAAGTTTAACCTTGACACGTTCTGATCAAACCTGGTAACCAGGTGGCCGCAAAACGATTATGAAATAAGTTTAACCTTGACCCGTTATCTGGCATATACATCATGCTGAAAACAATAGACTTCTATATTATAAAAAAATTCCTGGGCACCTTTTTCTATGCCATTGCCCTGATTATTCTTATAGTGATCATTTTTGACCTTTCGGAGAAAATTGACGACTTCATCGACAAGAAAGCCCCCCTGAATGAGATCATTTTTGTGTACTATGTCAATTTCATTCCTTATTTTATCAACCTGTTCAGCCCGCTTTTTACCTTTATTGCCGTGATCTTTTTTACGTCGCGGCTTGCATTCAATTCTGAAATCATAGCCATGCTGAGCTCCGGAATCAGCTTCAGGCGACTGCTTATCCCCTATTTTATTTCGGCCATCTTACTGTCGGCCATGTCGATTTACCTTTCCAACTTTTTGATCCCGCAGGCAAATGACAAGCGGCTCGATTTTGAGTATACCTATGTTAAGAGTCCGGAGGGTTTCAGAGACAGAAATGTGCATATCCAGATCAGACCCGGAATGTTTATTTACCTGGAAAATTATAACACCAGGTCAAACACCGCCTACCGGTTCTCGCTGGAAAATATTCAGGAAGGGGCGCTCACCTATAAATTAATGTCTGATCACGCAGTTTGGGATAGCATTGAAGGAAGCTGGAAGATTAAACATTACAGCGCCAGAATAATAGATGGCCTGGAGGAAAGGCTTGAATTTGGCGCTGAACTTGATACCATCCTTCCTTTCACCCCTGACGATTTAATTCAGAACCTCAAGGAGATGGAAAAGATGAACTTTCGGGAACTGCGCGACCATATCGCCTATGAAAGACTGAAAGGCTCAGAGAACGTGAAATTTTTTGAGGTGGAGAAGCACCGGCGAATGGCATTCCCATTTGCAACACTCGTATTGACACTGATCGGTGTTGCCCTTTCAAGCCAGAAAGTGCGCGGCGGCATAGGATTACATCTCGGTGCGGGAATCGCGCTCAGTTTTGCTTTCATCCTTTTCATGCAGGTCTCAACTACATTCGCCACCAAGGGAAGCCTGCACCCGTTTGTATCAGTCTGGGTACCCAACCTTATTTTTGGTGTGTTGGGTGCATACCTTTTGCGGATTGCACCCAAATAATCCAGTCTTAATGATGCAATTATTTCTTTTTGAAAAAGAAATCGGGAAGGAGGTATCCCATAACACCTCCCCAAATAATGCTCAGGGTAGGATTGGAGGTAATGGAGCAGGTGCCGCTTTTGCATCCCACAAAGGTATAATAGGCATAACCCCCTATCACCCCGGCAATTACAAAGAGGCCAACCACCGTAAAATACCTGTTTCTGTTCAAAAAGAACGGAAATAAACGGGTTCTGCGGCCAGTATCATTCGCCGGCTGAACAGACTTATGTGGCTGGTCAGAATCGCCTGACTCAGGACTCTTGTTTTCCGGAAATTCCTGCATGATAATCAACAATCAATTATTTGACATTTAATACCGATTCGATGGCTTTCACGAATTCGCCCTTGGGAAGCGCACCGGCCGCCATCTGCGGCTGGGCATCCAGGGGAACAAACAATATGGAAGGAATGCTGCGAATGCCAAATATCGACGCCAGCTCTCTCTCCTTTTCCGTGTCAACCTTATATATATCCAATTTTCCTGCATAATCCTGCGACAATTCCTCCAGTACAGGAGCCACCATCCTGCAAGGACCACACCAATCGGCGTAAAAATCGATAATGCATGGCTTGTCACCTTCGAACTTCCAATCTTTGTTGGTGTCAAAATCAAACACCTTCTGCTTAAATGTATCTAATGTTAAATTTTCCATTATAACTGTTTTTAATGTTTTCAGGGATGAACAACGATGCACCGGAAAAATTATAAATATTCCCTGATCGCTGCATCCAGTGTTTCCTTTTGCTGCACACCCACAAACCTTCTGACCGGCTCCCCATCCTTGAAGATGATCAGTGTGGGAATACTCCTTACCTGGTAGCGCTGGGCAACCTGTCCGTGCTGATCAACATCCAGCTTGCTGATGGTTGCCAAACCACCAATATCAACAGCAAGATCCTTGATGATTGGCCCCTGTATCCTGCAGGGAGGGCACCATGTTGCCCAAAAATCAACCAATACAACCCCCTTCGAAATAATCTGATCAAAATTCGACGTGGAAAGAATAACAACCTCCGTCCTGTCAGATGTGTCAAAATCATCGGAATGATCAAAAACCGCAAGATCTGAAGTGGCATTGCTCCCGTTTACTTTGCTGCGATTACAAAAATTAAACGCCAAAACTGCAAAAACTATGATTGCAACCGAAATCAATAAATGGCGGAAACCAAATCTCTTTTCTGTTTTTTTCTGTGTCATGATCTGTTAAAAATTTAAAATTTAATATTTTATGCACAAAGATATATACATATCTCTAAATAAGCATAGCTTTGGCTGTTAAAAAATCAAAAAAACCGTTTATTCTATACCTGCGAAGTGTTTCATAAACTGCACGCGGTGGTAGGCGGCAGAAAAATCTGACTGTTTAAAGCTCATTTTTCCGCGGAACTGATACAGGTTGTCAAAGCCATGCCGGCTCATCCATTCATTGATTTCACGATGCATCAGGTCGAGTTGGTCGAAACCGTTTTTATAGAGGACTGAGCATACCTGAACGGCTTGTGCGCCGGCCAGCAATTGTTTGATCACACCTTGTCCGTTATGCACCCCTGTTGAGGCGCACAGGTCGCAATGAACGTTTCCGGCCATAATGGCGATCCATCGCAGGGAGGTTGATATTTCCTCCGGTGTGCTGTAAAGGTTGGAGGCGCTTACATGAAATTTTTCAATGTTTATATCGGGATTGTAAAAACGGTTGAAAAGCACCAAGGCGTTGATTCCTGTCCATGACAGTTTTTTTATCATTTCAGCCAGACCGGAAAAGTAATAGGAAATTTTCAGGGCAATGGGTATTTTAATCAACTTCTTCACCTTCTCAATAATCTCGAAATAGGTTTTTTCATAATTTGTTCCTTCTTTGCCGGTATCAGCCGGCAGCAAGAAAACGTTCAGTTCAAGGGCGTCGGCACCGGCCGATTCGATTTCCCTTGCAAATGCGGGCCATTCTATTGCTGAAATACAGTTGATGCTGGCAATTACCGGTATGCTGATTTCTTTTTTGGCCTGATGAATAAGTTCGAGGTATTCGTTCAGGGTATAGGTTCGCGCATAATTCCGGATATAATCATCGGCTTCCGTATAGGAACTTTGGACATCATCATACGAGAACACCTTGCGAACCTCAAGTTTTATCTGTTCTTCAAACAATGATTTGAGTACAACGGCGCCTGCGCCTTTACCGTCAATTTTTTTCAGGTTCTCAATACTCTTTGTCAGCCCGGAGCTGCCAACAATGACAGGACTTCGCAAATTCAATCCCATGTAGGAAGTAGTCAGGTCTTTCATGTTTTTGCCAAATTTGGTTTTATTCTTCTTTTCCCGGATAATTTAACAGTATAACAACCGGCAAACCTACGCATTTTTTTGGATTTTGTAACTATTTTCTTGCATGCATTAACAGGCTGATGTCCCGCAAAACAACCATCTTTGCAATCCTTTTCACAAAAGCAGCTATTTTGCATTAAGAAAGATGGGTGAGTTAAACAGCATTAAATATCCGGAAGCCCTGAAGCTTTCCTTCAGGAACATAATGGAACCTTTGCTGGTTTTATTCAACAAGGCTGTTTCGATTGTTCTTCCCGGCAAAAATTTTTATATCGATTACAGTATTCCGGGCGGAGTATACGGGTATATCTGTGATTATCAGATCAGCGAAAGGGAGATCATTGATTTGTCGAATGTTCTGAGGTCCATGATCGGGGATCATCAGGAGATCGGGCACAGGACACTTCCTAAAGACGAGATGATGCGATACTTTGAGCCCACCAACCGGGCCGACATTGTCAGATTGCTTCGCTCTGTAAGGGGGAACCCTGTTGAGCTTGATGACCTGAGGCTCGCACATGTGAATGGTTATGGAGAGATGCTGCTGAATGATGTTAGAGAGAACTACGACAAGTTGCGTAATTTCCGTCTTTTCAAATATAAAAAGGGTTTTTTTCTTTTGGCCGATCCGGATTTTTATGAGCGTGTCATGCCTCCCAGGGTTGAACTCAGCAAATATTTCAAGCGTTTCAGGGAATCGGAAGAGACCATGAAGTATTTTGGCATCACAAACTTTGCAGGGCTCAACCAGGCCGTTAAGAATGGCGAATTATCTGATTTTATTAAGTTGGCCGAGGCTTATCAGTCGAG
>Ga0114946_10000609_pt1 | contig 24152 bp, 19 predicted proteins | sample WalLakDeSediment_FD_88676 | JGI IMG/M metagenome (GOLD analysis project Ga0114946, IMG submission 88676) | Lake sediment microbial communities from Walker lake, Nevada to study Microbial Dark Matter (Phase II) - Walker Lake 11/02/13 Deep Sediment | ecosystem: Environmental > Aquatic >... | reverse complement strand
TGATATCGGCCACCATGAAACAGCAGGCTCTGACGGAAAGCCATGCTGCACAACCCCTGGCGGGAACTCCTGAGGATCACAAATTGAAGGTCATTGCCTATCCCAACCCCACTACCGGCAAACTGCTGCTGCAGTTTAAGCAGGATGTCGGCAGGGGCGTTCTGTATGTGACAGATATTCAGGGCAGGCGGCTGAAAACCATGCCAATAACGGATGTTTACGCAGGCAGCAGCCTGGAAATACGTCTCGACGGGTTTGCCCCGGGCCTGTATCTGCTGCAGGTGATCACAGACAACAGCCTGTTTAACAGCATTATTTCCAAGGAATAAGCTGTTTCTCCGGTGTTCGTTGTAAACCAACATGCCGTCTCAGAAACCCACAAGCCTGTGGACGCTGAGACGGCTTGTTTTTTATTCCGTGAGACTTGCCCGACAGCCATCCTGTCAATAAATTTTCCGTATATTTGTTTGGTATTTACAATAGGTGTTCATACCGCTGGAAATTAAACCTTTATTTCACCCTAAAATGGTCAATATGAATGCAATAAAAATCTTTTTGCTGTTGTTGCTGCCAACAATGCTGGTTTTAAACTCCTGCAAGTCGAAAAAGATGACCGCCGTTGAACCGGTCCCGCCGGTTCAGGAGATCGTGTATGAACCCGTCAGGGAGCCTGTCAGGGAACCGGAGACACAGGTTGATGTTCCGGTCAGGACGGAACGCTTCACCTTTGAAGACCGCGAGCAGGAGGTCACCCACGACTTTTTTGTCATCGTTGGCAGCTACCGGGAGCCTGACAATGCCGCCCGGGCACGCACCATCCTCATTAACCAGGGGTTCACCCCCGCCATCTTGTTGTCAGAAACAGGTTTTAACCGTGTCAGTGTCAATTCCTACTCCGTTGAATCGGAGGCCCGCATGCGCGTGCAGCAGATACGCCGCAACTTTCCCGAGTACCACGACACCTGGTTGCTCATCCGCCAGCGATGAATGTGTTTATCCGCAACATCAAGGAGCTCATCCTGGTTGAACCCGACTCCAGACAGTTCCCTCCCAGGCTTATCAGCAGGGTGGCCGGGCATGACATGGCAACCCTTCCCACGATAAAAAATGCTTTTCTCTTTATTGAGAACGGGATGATTGCGGGTTTCGGCACCATGGAGGAGTTTCCGCGCAGCCGTTATCTGAAAAGGGTGCGTCAGGCAGGGGCCAGGGAAATCGATGCCACCGGGAAAATGGTTTTTCCGGCCTTCTGCGACTCGCATACCCACCTGGTATACGCCGGCAGCCGCGAGATAGAATATGTCGACAAGATACGGGGCTTGTCCTATGAAGAGATTGCCAAGCGGGGCGGAGGCATACTTAATTCTGCGAAAAAACTGCAGCAAAGCAGCGAAATGGAACTCATTGAGCAGTCGCTCGAGCGGCTTGAAGAGATCTGCAGGCTGGGCACCGGCGCCGTGGAGATAAAAAGCGGCTACGGCCTAACCCCCGAAAGCGAATTGAAAATGTTGCGCGTCATTGCCCGGCTTCAGGAATTGAGCCCCCTGACCATCAAGGCCACCTTCCTGGGCGCCCATGCCGTTCCGGAAGCCTACAGGAATAAACGGGCCGAATATGTCGATATGGTTATTAACGAGATGATTCCCGCGGTGGCAGGAGAGGGGCTGGCCGACTTTATCGATGTGTTTTGCGACAAGGGCTTCTTCACGGTGGAAGACACCGAACGCATTTTAACTGCGGGGGTCAAACACGGACTGAAGCCCAAGATACATGCCAACGAACTGGCCTTTTCAGGGGGCATCCAAACAGGGGTGAAATACGGCGCCCTGTCGGTCGACCACCTCGAGTTTACCGGCGACGAAGAAATTGACGCCCTGATGAATAGCGATACCATGCCTGCCTTGCTTCCCGGTGCCGCTTTTTTTCTTGGGATGGCGTATCCTCCGGCGAGAAAGATGATCGACGCCGGACTGCCGGTGGCCCTTGCCAGTGACTATAACCCCGGCTCATCACCGTCAGGAAATATGCAGCTGGTCATGTCGATGGGATGCATATTGCTGCGCATGCTGCCCGAAGAGGTCATCCACGCCGCCACCATCAATGGTGCCTATGCCATGGGCGTGGAGGATCAACTGGGCAGCATAGCCATGGGCAAACAAGCCAACATTTTCATTACCAAACGAATACCTACATACGCCTTCATGCCTTACGCCTACGGAAGCAACAAGGTGGAAACCATGATCATCAATGGAAAGGTAATATAAAAAGGATGACAGGTTTCTTTTATTATTCATTAAACCCCTATCATGCCCCAGCAAACATACACCCTTACCGCAAAAACTTTCGCCGGACTGGAGGAGGTGCTGGCCGATGAGCTGAAGTGCCTGGGCGCCACCAATGTCAAGGCCGGAAGGAGGGCGGTAAGCTTCACCGGTGATCAGCACGTGATGATGAAGACCAATTTATGGTCAAGGACGGCGCTGAATATCTTACGTCATGTCAACACTTTCCGCTTTGATGACAAAGCGTCGTTTTTCCGGCAGATGCTTGCCACTCCATGGGGCTCCTTTTTCAGCCCTGACAAAACCATTTCCGTGTATGCGGTGGCAACCAGGTCGGAGCTGTTCACCAACACCATGTTCCTGGGTCAGCTGACCAAAGATGCGGTGGTCGATCATTTTCGCGACAATACCGGACGGCGCCCTGATGTTGACCCGCACAACGCCGAGGTCAGGATCAATGTGTACGTCAACGGCGATACCTGTGTGGTGTCGCTCGACAGCAGCGGGGAGGTCCTCTTTAAAAGGGGTTACCGGCGCGATGGTGCCGTGGCCCCGTTGAACGAAATTATGGCCGCAGGCCTCATCAAGCTGTCGGGCTGGGACAAGCAATCACCCTTTCTGGATCCCATGTGCGGCAGCGGTACCTTTTCGGTGGAAGCAGCCATGATCGCCACCGACACCGCCCCCGCCATCATGCGGAAAGCTTTCGGATTCATGCACTGGACAGGGTTTGAACCCGAAGCCTTCGAAGCCATGAGGGAAGAAGCACGCCAACAGCAAAAACCCCTCACACCCAAAATAATAGCCAGTGACGTGAACATCAAGGGACTCGACGTGGCCCGGCTAAATATTATGGAAGCCGGTTTCCTGGGACAGATACAGGTGCAAAGAAACGACTTCTTCAGCTTCCACCCGCCGGCAACCAACGGATGGGTACTGCTGAACCCGCCCTACGGCCATCGTGTAAGACTAGATGACCTGCCTGAGTTCTACAGAAAAATTGGCGCCACCCTGAAACACAACTATCCGGGATTTCATGCCGGGATTATCAGCCAGGAAATAGACCGCCTCAGGCATATCGGCCTTAAGCCGCGAAAAAAATTCCGGGTGTATAATGGCCAACTCGAATGCATGTTCATGGTGTATGAACTGTTTCAAGGTTCACACAAAGAACACGTGACGGTCGCCCGGCCCCGGCGACCACGACTGTAGTTGGTTCTGCTACTGACATATGGATGATTTCGCGATGGCTTATCTTTATTATGGTTATCTTTGCACCTGTTGTATTTTATTCGTTCTTTAAAATCCGATAATCAGCAAGGTCTCCGGATACCGGAGACCTGTCTTAATAACTTTCAGATAGTATCATATGGCAAAAAGAGTTTTAGTAGCGACCGGAGGGGGCGATTGCCCCGGTTTGAACGCTGTAATCAGGGCCATTGTGCTGCGGGCTTCCCGCGAACGTGACTGGGAAGTGGTGGGCAGCATCAACGCCTTCGATGGAATATTGAATGAGCCCAACGAGATTGTCGTTCTTGACCCTGCCAAGGTGTCGGGTATCCATATCAGGGGAGGTACCATTATCGGAACGACCAACAAGGGGGGTCCGTTCGAGTGGCCGATAAAAAATGCCGATGGCACCTGGGGCAGCGCCGACCGGTCTGATGAGATGATCAGGAGGTTGCAGTACCTCGGTGTTGAGGCTGTAATCAATATCGGGGGCGATGGCTCCCAGCGAATTTCCCAGAGGTTGTATGAAAAGGGCTGCAACATCATCGGCGTACCCAAAACCATTGACAACGACTTGTCGGCCACCGATTTCACCTTCGGTTTCCAGACGGCCGTTCAGGAGGCTACCACCGCAGTAGATAAGCTCGTAACCACCGCCGCGAGTCATAACCGTGTTCTCGTGCTGGAGGTGATGGGCCGTTACGCCGGCTGGATTGCCCTGCACAGCGCGGTGGCCGGGGGTGCCCACGTTTGTCTGATCCCGGAAATACCTTACGATGTCGACAAGGTCGTAGATAAGCTGTACTCGCGTTTCAAGCGCGGCAGGGGCTTTGCCATCATCGTGATAGCCGAAGGCGCCAAGCCCGTTGGGGGCGAGGTGTCGTTCGAAGAAAGCGACGAGGTTGGCTATAAAAACATCCGGCTGGGAGGTGTGGCCTCCAGGCTCATCCATGAGCTCAAGCAGGCCGGCCTCGACACCGACATGCGCGAAACCGTGCTCGGCCATTTGCAGCGCGGTGGCACGCCGGTCGCATACGACCGGGTGCTCGCCACACAGTTCGGCGCGAAAGCATTTGAAATGGTGCTGAGCAAGGAGTTCGGAAAGATGGTCGCCTATCGCCACCCCGATATCGTTTCCGTGCCGTTCAGCGATGCCATCAGCAATTATAATTTCGTGGACCCCGGCTCCGACCTGGTAAAGGCAGCACGCGGGGTTGGCATCTGCATGGGAGACTGATAAATATTGTACCTGACCCGGCATGTCGCGTATCACACTGTTCGCCGACGTATTACTTCCACTCCCCCTGAAAGGTGTTTTTACCTACCGGGTACCCCTTGTGTTGAATGAGCAGGTAATGCCCGGCTGCAGGGTGATTGTGCCCTTTGGCCGCAGCAGGAAATATGCCGGACTAATAAAGCGGGTGCATGAAACGGTGCCGGAAAACATACAGGTAAAATACCTGGAATCGGTACTCGACCAGCGCCCCTTTGTGACACCCGTTCAGTTTGCCTTCTGGGAGTGGCTCGCCGGCTACTACCTCTGCGCCGAAGGAGAGGTGATGAACGCCGCCCTGCCGCATAGCGCGAAAGACATTGCAGAAACGGCCTGGCATCCCAAAACAGAACAATATGTGCGCCTTGCTGAAGCCTATGATGGCGAAGACCAACTCAGGGAGTTGTTCAACCATGCCGAGAAAAGGGCTCCGCGCCAGCTGGAACTGCTGGTGGCCTTTATCCGGTTGTCGGGCCGCTATGAAACAACACCACGGCCGGTGTTGAAAAAGGCACTCACCGACAGCATCAGGGATGGAAGCCAGGTGCTGTCCGTACTGCTGAAGAAAGGCGTTTTTGAGGTGCTTGCCAAAGAACGAAGCCGATTCCCTTCGCTCAAACCCGTGAAAAACAACATCACCCTGAGTGAAAATCAGCAAAAAGCATGGGAAACGATCAAAGACAGCTTCAATCACCATGATGTTGTTCTGCTGCATGGCGTTACTTCCAGCGGAAAGACCGAGCTATACATCAATCTGATCAGGGAATACCTCGACAAGGGGCAGCAGGTGTTATACCTGCTGCCGGAGATTGCACTTACCAGCCAGATCATCAACCGCCTCCAGGGGCAATTCGGCAGCCGGGCAGGCATATACCATTCGCGCTTCGACCAGATGGAACGCATGGAAGTATGGAACAACCTGCTTGATGGCGGCACCGTGATCGATGGCGAAAGGATTTGCTATGACCTTATCCTGGGGCCCCGCTCAGCGATATTTCTGCCGTTCGACAGGCTGGGACTGATCATCGTCGATGAGGAACACGACCCCAGCTTCAAACAGCAGGACCCGGCCCCGCGCTACCACGCAAGAGATGCAGCCATATACATGGCCACCCTGTTCAAAGCCAAAGTGTTGCTCGGATCAGCCACACCATCCATAGAAAGCTATTTGCACGCCCAAACAGGGAAATATGGCCTTGCCACAGTGATGGCAAGACATGGCGGGGCGCTGCTGCCCGATATACTCATCGCGGATATCCGAAAAGAGGCCGCCTCAAAAAGCATGAAGTCACACTTCACCGGACAACTGTTCCGGCTGACCACGGAAGCCCTGAAAAGAAAGGAACAGGTCATACTGTTTCAGAACAGAAGAGGCTTCTCATTGCGGCTGCAGTGTGACCTGTGTGACTGGAACCCGCTGTGCCACCAGTGTGATGTAACACTTGTCTACCATAAGAAAGACCATAAACTGAAATGTCACTACTGCGGTTATGCCGCCGAACTGCCATCAAAATGCCCCTCCTGTGAATCAACATCCATTAAAATGAGGGGCTTCGGCACGGAAAAGATAGAAGACGAAATGCCGGTCTTGTTTCCGGAAGCAAGAGTGGCACGCATGGACCTCGACACCACAAGGTCGAAACAGTCGTACCGTGACATCATCAGTGATTTCGAAAACAGGAAAGTAGACATATTGATAGGCACCCAGATGGTCAGCAAGGGACTTGATTTTGACAACGTCAGCCTGGTGGGCATCATGAATGCCGACAATATGCTGGGGTTTCCCGATTTCCGGGCGCATGAAAGGGCCTACCAGCTCATGTCGCAGGTAAGCGGACGCTCCGGGCGAAGCCAGGTAAAAGGGAAAGTCGTCATCCAGACCTATAATCCTAATCATCCGGTGATCAGACAAGTGGTGGACCATGATTACCGTTCGATGTATGTTGCCCAGGTCACAGAACGCCGCAAGTTCAACTACCCTCCCTTTACCCGCCTGATACAGCTTACCGTGATGCACAGGGAACAGAAAGAACTTGACGGGAAAGCGGAAGCGCTGGCAGGAAAGCTGCTGCGGGTTTTCCCCGGCAAGGTGTTCGGCCCGGAATACCCCCCTGTGGCACGCGTGCGCAACTTTTACCTGAAACAAATACTGCTGAAGCTGGGGCGTGACCAGCATCTGAAGGAGGCAAAACAAAAACTGCTTGCCGTCACCGGGTCATTCCTCGAAAGCAATACGTATAAAAAGCTGAGGGTGGTGATCAACGTTGATCCGGTATGATATAGATGTCTTCTCCCTCTTTCTTCATCAGGTAGTTTTCACGCGCATAACGCTCCAAAGCCTCCGGGTCATTCTGCAGGCTGTGCAGGTCGGTGCTGTCGCGCCGGATCTCCTCAAGATAATATTGTTTTTCGCGCTGCATCTCGCGCTGCTGCTTGTGCAACCGGTACTGCTGTATCAGGTTGTTCTTGTCAAAAAACAACATCCACACAAAAACAGCCGTAAAGGCAATGAGGTACTTGTTTTTGGCGAATGCGGGCAGCCGGAAGTGCATAACCTGGAAATATGATCAAAGATAACAACACAAATGTAGCAAAAAATCTCACAGACCTTTAACTTTTGGCTTGCCTGCCACAAAATCCTTCAGGTAAAACGGCTCGAAATAGGCGGTGTCGACAAAATCCTTTTGAAGGAACTTCTTGTAAACAGGCGCTGTCAACCCCGACGCTGAAGTGGTGATGCCGTCCAGGAAAAAAGAAGGGGTCCTGCTGATGATGTTTTTACATTTTTCTGCACCATCCCCGAAGAAAAGCATGGTTTTGTTTGTGGGAAGATCAGAAAAGCTGTCAGCATCAACAATTACCGCTTCGATATCCCGTATTCTGCCCAAGCCGGAGTCAAACAAACAGGTGTATACCTCCATCCGCCTGGCATCGATCATCGGGCAATAAATGATTTCTTTCGCTTCCACGGGAAGGATAGCCGGGTGCTTCGACACCTGCTCACGGCAATAATAGGTCATTGCCTCGAGGGTGTCGACGGCAATCAGGGGCAGGTCAAGGCCATAGCATAAGCCCTTGGCTGCCGACACCCCGATACGCAGCCCGGTATATGATCCCGGCCCCATGCTGACGGCCACCGCGTCGAGGCTGCCGGCACTGATGCCGGCCTCTTTCATCACCGCCTCCATGTATACGGTAAGCAGGCTTGAATGCGAATAGGCCTCCGTGTCGTTCTCACGGAGGGCGATCAGCCTGTCGTTTTCAGACAGGGCAACGGAACACACCCTGGTCGCCGTTTCGATATGCAACAGATAAGCCACTTGCACGAAATTAATTGCTGCGAAATAAATCTTCGCGTTTCACCTTCTCAACGGCATCACCGTCTTTTAAAGTCCTCGACACCAACCTGTAGGGACCCGTGATGACCTCCTGGCCCTCTTCGAGACCTTCCACGATCTCGATATACTGACTGTCCTGTATGCCGGATGTTACGGCTATCCGCTCCGCCTTGCCATCATTATAAAGAAATACATATTCCGCTGGTCTCACGGCAGGCCTGCTTCTGTCTGTTTCCTGCAGATCAGCATCTTGCTCCTCTGCCTGTGCGGGGCTGTCCTGGTCTTCTTCCCGTACCGTTACCGCCTGAATGGGGACCGACAGCACGCCGTAAACCTGTTTGGTTCTGATGTCGGCCGTCGCTGACATGCCCGGCCGGAATGGAGAACCATGCTGATGGCCCGATAGTTGTAAGTGGACATAAGACTCCGGCAGCACCATGATGCGCACTTCGAAGTTCGTGACCTGGTCAGCGCTAAAGCCTTCCACGTTGGCCGAATTAGCAATGGATGTGACAACACCGGTAAAACGGTCGGTAAAAAAGGCGTCGACCTGGATATAGGCAGTATCGCCTTCTTTCACCCGGATGATATCGTTCTCGTTCACACTCACCAGGACTTCCATTTGATTCAGGTTGGCAATGCGCATGATCTCGGTTCCGGCAAACTGGGAGGTACCCACCACCCTTTCTCCCAGCTCCACATTTAAACGGGAGATGGTGCCATCCATCGGAGAAAAGATGTTGGTTTTCAGCAGGCTCTCGCGTGTTTCCTTTACGGCGGCTTCGGCGCTTTTCACCTGGAACTCGGCACCTACAATGCTTTGCCTGGCTGCCTCTACCTCTGCCTGTGCAACCAGGTACTGCGCCCTGGCAGCATCATACTCTGACGCCGACAGGGCATCCTGTTCGAACAGCTGTTTGCTGCGGTTGTAAGAAGAGGTTTGGTTGATCAGCTGTGCCTCAGCCTGAGAAGAACGTGCCTTCGCATTGGCCAGGTTGGCCCGGCTGGTGTTCAGCGACGCATTAACCCGTTCAAGGGCTGACTCGTAAAGGTCAGGGTTGATGCGGGCAAGCAGTTGCCCGCGAACCACATAATCGCCCTCTTTCACGTTCAGCAGGATGATCTCACCCGACACGTCGGGACTGATCTTTACCTCGGTAACAGGACGTATACGCCCACTGGCCGCGACAATCTCTACAATATCGCGGCGCTCAACCGGTTCAACGGAAACCCGTAACTCTGCATCCGACCCTATCCAGCCGGCAAGCCGGGCAACGACCAAAAAAACCACCAGACCCCCAAATCCAATCAGGGCATATTTGAACAATTTCTTTGTTTTCATGGCAACAAGCGGTAAAATGTTAATCAATAAACAAAATGTTATAAACGTATCGGATTGCCCATGTAAAAGTCAAGCACCTTTACCCGGAACACAAATTCATATTTTGCCTGCAGCAGCTCCGATTGCGCTGCGGTGAGCCTGTTTTTGGCGTCGTTGTATTCAAGGGAGTTGACCATGCCTACGTTGAAACGCTGTTCGGTATAACGAAAGGACTCTTCCAGGGCGGTAACGTTGGTTTCTGTGGCGGTATAGCTTTTCAGGGCGGCTTGTGCATCGGCATGTGCCTGCTGTATGGTTTTGAACAGCTCGTCGCGCACCAGCTGGTTGCCAAGCCGTGCGTTTTCAAGGGCTATCTTTGAACGGCCTATGGCAGAGCGTGTCTGCAGGTTGTTGAATACCGGGATGCTGAGGAACACGCTGATGCTGCGGTTCAGGTTGTCGTTCAGCTGGCTGTTGAAAGGTTTGATGCGGGTTTCCACATCAAAGGAAGGGGCAAAGACGGGGACGCCGGTTTCTGTCATGCCGATCATCCTTGGCTCACCAATGATGGTCTCCACGACCTCGCGGCTTGCCCCCGAATAGCCGGTGCCATAGGAGCCGCGAAGGCTGAGCGAGGGGCTGCGTCCTCCCCGCGCAATCAGCAAGCCCAGCTCCGCACTGCTCACCCGGGCTTCCGAAGCCCTCACAGATGGTTGCAAACCAACGGACGCCTGGTAGATCTGCATCGGAGAAAGACGCAACCCATCATCAGGCAACATGGCAACCTCGGGTATGGCAATCTGAAAACTGTCGTCGCCACTTAAGTCCAGCAGCTGAGCCAGGTTAAGGTAGGCCATGTCGAGCTGGTTCTGTGCACTCACCAGTCGCAACTCCTCACCCGCCGCCTGCGCCTGAACCGTATACAGGCTGCCCCTTGGCAAAGTGCCGGCCTCAACAAGACGGGAGGTCCTGAGCACCTGCTGAAGCGTTATGTCAAGCTGGTTGGCAACAATCTCGACCAGCTCCAGGTTAAACAAAATTTGCAGATAAGCAGATGCCACCGCAAGAGAAATATCGTTCTCCATGCTGTGAACATCGTAACGGTTCGCCTCCAGCTCCGTTTCCTGCTGACGAATGCTGTTGTGTATCTGAAACCCGGCAAACAAAGTCATGCCACTGCTGATGCTGAAATTGTTCGACCGAACACTTTCCATGGCAAACTCATTGGTAAACGGGTCGATGGTGCGACCGAAATTATAACCGTGGGATGCTCCGGCATTCAGATTGGGAAAACGGTTGGCCCTGCTCTGGATCAGGTTCTCCCTGGCAACAGCAACACCCAGACCCTGCTGCTTGACGCGCAGGTTGTTCCGCAGGGCATGGTCAATACAATCTTCCAGGGTCCAGAATTTCTGTCCCACGGAAGAAGAAAAGGAAAAAATCAGGCAAAGAATGGGCAGGGTCAGTCTGACCAGTGTCATGGTGTGCATCAGATATTGTTTTCATGGCGGCCCGAAGGCCAAAGAACATAAGATATAATTGGCAAAAATATAAAAGTTTGTTGGAAATGGAACGCAGATATTGAACAATTTTCATCCGATTGATATTAATATGATATATATAGGCAACGTAAATCTAAACGAAATGTTATGAAAGCAGCCTTGTCGGGCAGTGGCGGGTTTATTGGCCGCCATATTGCAGCCAGCCTCCGGGAAAGCGGCTATGAGGTGGTTCCGCTGCCGCGGTCGTTTCTTGTGGAAGAGAACAGGGGTTTGCGCGACCTGCTGAAAGACGCGCAGGTGGTCATTCACCTTTCGGGTGCGCCGGTCATTGGCCGGTGGACCAGGCGTTACCGGCAGGAGGTTTACGACAGCCGCATACTTACGACCCGCCGGCTTGTTGAAGCCATGCGTTCACTGGAGCAGAAACCCGGGGTGTTCATCTGTGCTTCGGCGGTGGGCATCTACCCTTCGGAAGGTGTTTTTACCGAAGAGGGCACACGCATCGCCGAAGGGTTTCTCGCAGGGGTGGTGCGCGACTGGGAGCAGGAGGCCTTGCAGGCGTCGGTGTTTACCCGTACGCTGTTGTTTCGCTTTGGGATGGTGCTGGGGAAGGGTGGCGGCGCCCTGAAAACCATGGCATTGCCCTTTCGGCTGGGTCTGGGCGGCCGGATCGGCTCCGGCAGGCAGATGGTGTCGTGGATACATGTGGAAGATGTTTGCAGGGCCGTCAGGTTCGCCATAGGAAACAAATCACTGTTTGGCGCGGTGAACCTCACCGCACCCTCTCCTGTCAGCAACCGGGAGTTCACCCGTGTGCTGGCGAAGACGCTGCGCCGACCGGCCCTGATGCCGGTACCCGGATTCGCCCTGAAGGCCATCTACGGAAAAGCGGCCAGCGTGGTGACACAAGGACAGACAGCCACCCCCGGGCGCCTGCAGCAGGCAGGCTTTCAGTTCAGGTTCCCGCACCTGGAAGAGGCCCTGGCCGAAGTATTTGTTAAAACCGGATGACAAGCCGATGGCATAATGTTTGACGCGCAGGCGGATGATTATTTTCCCATGGGTCATAAGTCGATCGCAGCGCAGCGCAGATCCCGATATATCGGAAAGGTCGAAAGACAAAGGATTAAATAGTGCGAAGGGATTGGTACTCCCAATGAAAATTCCGGCAAGAATCAGCTAAAGAGCATTTTGAACACCTGGTCTATCCTGGTGACCGGACGAATGGAGATGCCGGAAAACTTTTTCTCCAGGCCTTTCAGGTTGTATTTCGACACAAAGATCTCTTCAAAGCCAAGCTTGGCGGCTTCCGCGATGCGCTGCTCGATGCGTGTCACCGGCCTGATCTCGCCCGTCAGACCTACCTCGGCGGCGAAGCATATTTTTTCTCCCACCGCGATATCCTCTCCCGATGAGAGGATGGCACTGATCACCCCAAGGTCGATGGCCGGGTCGTCGACCTTGATGCCGCCGGTAATATTCAAAAACACATCCTTGGTGGCGATGCGGAACCCAAGGCGCTTCTCCAGCACGGCCAGCAACATGTTCAGCCTACGCAGGTCAAAGCCGTTGCCCGACCGCTGCGGCGTGCCATAGGCCGCCGACGACACCAGCGCCTGGGTCTCTATCAGCAACGGACGCTGCCCTTCTATCGTGGCAGAGATGGTTACCCCACTCATGCTCTCATCACGCTGCGACAAGAGGATCTCGGAAGGATTCGGAACCTCCCGCAGCCCTTCCGACCGCATCTCATAAATGCCCAACTCGCTCGTGCTGCCAAAACGGTTCTTCACAGCACGCAAAATACGGTAGGCATGGTTGTGGTCCCCCTCGAACTGCAACACCGTGTCGACCATGTGCTCAAGCACCTTGGGACCAGCCAGCATGCCGTCCTTGGTGATGTGCCCGATAAGAAACACCGGCGTGGCACTCTCCTTGGCATACCGCTGAAACTCAGCAGCACACTCCCTGATCTGGGAGACACTGCCCGCCGACGACTCCACAGAAGGCGTGGTCAGCGTCTGTATGGAATCGATCACCACCAGATCCGGAACAAGCGTTTCAATATGCCTGAAAATGATGTCCGTGTCCGTTTCCGTAAGAATATAACACTGAGGATCTTGCATGCCCAGACGCGAAGCACGCATGCGCAGCTGCAACGCACTCTCTTCACCGGAGATATACAACACCTTGGCGTTTTTTATATTCAGGGCCAGCTGAAGCATCAGCGTCGACTTGCCTATGCCGGGCTCACCCCCGATCAATACCAGGGCACCCGGAACCAGACCCCCGCCCAACACTCGGTCAAGCTCACCGCTGCCCGAAGAACGACGCTGCTCCCGCTCCTCTCCAATGTCCGTGATCAAACGCGGAGAAGAAGAAAAACCGCCTTCTTCAGACGAACGGTATGAACGACCACGACGCCTGGAATCCTTGCTCACAACCTCTTCATGATAAGTATTCCACTCCCCACACGAAGGGCAACGGCCAATCCATTTTGACGACCGGGCACCACAACTGCTGCAGAAAAATTCTGACCTGATCTTTGCAACCATCCCCGTAAAATCGTTAAGGTGTTGAAAATTAAAGAAGAAAGGGAAAACCCGGATAAATATCCTGTTGGTTTTCCCTCTGCAACCATGAAAACAAGGGTATAAAGATAATCAAAAATTATCAGAAAACGCTTTTTTCAGAAAAATTTCAAGCAGATGTTTAACTTTGCACCCGCACACCATGCATCATGATCTGCATCCAAAACCATCATACCGATCCCTATTTCAACCTGGCAGCCGAGGAATACCTGCTGAAAAACTTCACCGCCGACTGTTTCATGCTGTGGCGCAATGAACCATCCATCATTGTAGGCAAGCACCAAAACACCCTGGCGGAAGTTAACCTTGGGTATGTTTTGGCCAATAACATTAAGATAGTAAGGCGTTTATCAGGTGGAGGTACCGTATTCCACGACCCGGGCAACCTGAATTTTACCTTTATCAGGGAAGGCGAAGAAGGCAAACTCGTTGACTTCCGGAAGTTTACCACCCCCATACTCGAAGTGCTGCACCACCTTGGAGTGAACGCTGTATTTGAAGGGCGCAATAATCTCACCATCAACGGGTTGAAGTTTTCAGGCAATGCCGAACACGTGTATAAAAATCGCACCCTTCACCATGGCACTTTGTTGTTTTCGTCGGTGTTGTCAGACCTGTCACAGGCACTGCAGGTCAATCCCACGAAATATACCGACAAAGCGGTGAAGTCAGTCAGGTCAGAAGTGACCAATATCAGCGGGCACCTGAAGCATCCCATGAAAGTAGAAGAATTCAGTGAACTGATCATGCGGCATATCCGTGAGAACCATGGAGGTGACCAGATCTACTCGTTTACGGAGGAAGACAGCAAGGCCATCGGCCGGCTGCGGGATGAAAAATACAGTTGCTGGGAATGGAATTTCGGGTATTCTCCGAAGTACGACTTTCGGAGGGAGCTGGCTGCCAATAACCAACGGACAGGGATCCATATCAGGGCCGAAAAAGGGGTGATCAGGGAGATCAGCATTACGGGTGATCTGCTTCATGACCGCGCCGGGGAAGAGATCGCCCAAGCCCTGCTGGGTGTGCGTCACGACCCTGAAGCCATCAGCAGGCGCCTGTCGGAATGGATGCTCAACGACCATTTCACCGGGCTTACGAAAAAAGAATTTATTGCGGGAATGTTTTAAACCTGAATGGTCGTTCTCCGTTTTTTGTTACATTTGTTACCCTGTTTGGAAAATTAACATGCATGGGATTACGGGATATCATCGCTGAATGGAACTGGCTGGGCTTTTTGATAGGCCTGGGGGCATTTTTTATGATCGGACTCTTTCACCCGGTGGTAGTCAGGATGGAATATCATCTGGGTAAGAAAAGCTGGTGGATGCTGTTTTTCCCCGGCCTTGGCTGTCTGGCCGCCTCCTTTTTCTTTGCTCCTGTGCCGTCTATATTGCTCGGATGCCTGGCCTTCTCCTTTTTCTGGAGCACGCTGGAGATCTTTTACCAGCATGAACGGGTGCTGAAAGGGCGCGCGAAACGCAATCCCAAAAGAAATTACAATGGTTGAAACGGTAAGTTTTCAAATGGCGGGGCTGAACCCCGACGGGCTGATAGCCGGCATAGCCACCTGGGTCATTATCTGGGCGACACGCTATGCCTGCATCAGGGGAGAATACCATTTCAGGCGTGCTTTCCGCTACCTGTTCCTTTTTTTCGGAATACTCGGCCTTGTCCTTGCCCTGATGACCAGTAACCTGCTGCTGTCAGCCATTTTTGGCATCTTTGGCTTCGCCAACCTTTGGGGTATCCACGAGGTGATTGAACAGGAAGAGCGGGTAGCCAAAGGCTGGTACCCGAAAAAAGAAAAAAAGAAAAGATAAACATGTTCCTGGTCGGCTTTTTCGCGTCTCCGCTTCCCTACCTGGTATTGGTCGGTTTCTACCTCTCCGGCTTTGCCTATTTCAAATGGAAAGGGAACGATCATGCCTGCCCGCCGGATGTCCGGCTTGAATGTCATCAAACCCATGTGGCAGAAACTGCCGGGGCGGCAGATTTTGCCACAGACCTTCATGAGCAGGCCCCCGACGAGACAGCCGGACTGCCCGCTGCCCCTGCGTATCTGGCTGCCTGCTGCCACCTATGCCTCATAAGGCCATGCCCGCCACCCTCCTGTGTGCAACACTGGTTGCCCGGGCTTAGGATCAGGCCTCCCCCCCTGTCGTAAACCATACTTCCTGCATTGCAGCCAGATGCTGCCACACAAAAACCACTGTGCCCCGGCAGCGTATCGGCAAGTCGCCCCGATTCGTCGGGGGAACCGATCACTTCGCGTGCCTGGCAAAGCCAATCGCATATATAAACATCATCCAAGGTGTGTACGAATGTGCACATGCTAATTTCATATTCAAAAAAGTATTATATGATGACAAGATATTTTTCAAAGATATTTACCGCCATGCTGTGCTTATTTTTTCTCGTGGGATGGAGCCACCACCTCCGTGCCCAGGTGGTGTACAACGCCGCCGACACCACCCGTTTGCCGCAGGTGGAGCTGCGCGAGGTGGAGATCACCGCCATGCGGGAGTCGGGCCGGCTGAGCAGCCTGCCGCTCAGTGCGGGGGTGCTCGACCGCGGGCTTATGCAGGAGCAGCATGTCAGCAGCCTGAAGCAGGCATCGCGCTATGTTGCCAATCTGTTCATGCCCGACTACGGCTCGCGGCTCACCTCGCCCGTTTACATCCGCGGCGTCGGCTCGCGCATCAACGCCCCTTCGGTGGGGCTTTATGTCGACAACATCCCTTACTTTGAGAAGTCGGTGTTCGACTTCGACCTGCTCAATGTCGAACGCATCGAGGTGCTCCGCGGGCCGCAGGGCACCCTGTACGGGCGCAACACCATGGGCGGGTTGATCAACGTCTTCAGCCAGTCGCCCTTCAGCCACCAGGGCACCGACCTGTCGGTGAGCGGCGGCAACCCGGGCCATGCCAACGCCATGCTGTCGCATAACGCCCGCCTCTCGGAGACCGTCGCGCTGTCGGCCAGCGCCGGCCTGAACCGCCACAGCGGCTTCTTCCGGAACGAGTACCTCGACCAGATGGCCGACGCACACCTGTCGGCCGGCAGCCGCCTCCGCCTCGCATGGCAAGTCAACACCGCCCTGATGGCAGAGGTCACCTCCCACTTCGAATACCTCGACCAGGGAGGATACCCGTATGCCGTGCACAACAGGAACGATGGCACCACCGGCCCGGTCAGCTACAACGACCCCTCGTCGTACCAGCGGAAGATGTCGTCGAACGGACTGGTGCTCACCTATGCCACCCCCGCGGTGAAGGTGCAGTCGGTGTCGGCCATGCAGTACTTCGACGACACCCAGTCGATCGACCAGGACTTCACCGCCGCCGCACTGGTGTTTGCCGTGCAGGAGCAGGATCAGCACATGCTGTCGCAGGAGTTCACGGTGCGGTCGAACCATGACAGAGACTACCAGTGGGTGTTCGGGGCGTTCGGGTTTCGCCAGACGGTGGACCACGCCCTGCGGATCGACTTTGGACAGGATGCCGTGGCGATGCGGCTGGTGCCGGGCCTGCTGACGCGCACGCAGCGCTCTGCCACCCTGGTGCGCGGCGCCGCGCTGCTGCACCAGTCGTCGCTGCACGACCTCCTGGTGCCCGGGCTGACGCTCACCGCCGGGCTGCGCCTCGACCACGAAGAGGCCAGCCTCGACCACAACGCCGCGATGGAGGCGGCCTTCCCGACACCGCCCCCCGTGGCCTTCGAAAGCAGGCTGGGCTTCTTCCAGCTGCTGCCGCGGCTGGCCCTCAACTACCAGGTCAAAGAGGGCAACAGCCTCTATGCCGCCATCGTGAGGGGCTATAAGACCGGCGGGTTCAACGTGGTGTTCGAACGCGACGAAGACCGCAGCTTCGACCCGGAGTCCTCGTGGAACTACGAGGTGGGATACAAAGGGCGCCTGTTCGGCAACAGGCTCTCGTGGCAGTCGTCGCTGTTCTACATCGACTGGAACAACCAGCAGATCTACCAGATGCTGCCCAGCGGCCAGGGCTCGATGCTGAAGAATGCCGGCATGTCGGTCAGCAAGGGGCTGGAGCTCGACCTGGAGGCGGTGCCGCTGAAGAACCTCATCCTGACAGGCAGCTTCGGCTATACCCACGCCACCTTCACCGAGAACAGCCCGAACCCCGCCACCGACCTGGCCGGGAACTTCATCCCTTACATCCCGCGCTACACGCTGTTTGCCGGGGTCAGCTACCGCCATCCCACGAAAAACAGCTTTCTGAATGCCGTCCGCATGCATGTGAACTACCGCGGCGTGGGTGAGCACCACTGGGACGACCGGAACACCTTTTCGCAGGCGGCCTATGGCACGCTCAACATGGTGGTGGCGCTCGAGGCGGCCAGGCTGGGCCTCGACCTGTTTGCCAACAACCTGACGGGCACCGATTACCATTCGTTCTCGTTTGCCGCGCTGGGCAACCATTACGTGCAGCAGGGGCGGCCGGCCACCTTCGGGATGAACCTCAGATACTCCTTTTAGGCGATGGGCAGCGACAGGACCGGCAAGCTGATCACCCTGCTGAGCCTCTACATGGCCCAGTCGATACCGATGAGTTTTTTCTCGACGGTGGTGCCGGTCATCATGCGGCAGCAGCACTACTCGCTCGAGGCGATCGGGCTGATGCAGCTTATCAAGCTGCCCTGGATCATCAAGTTCCTGTGGGCGCCGCTGGTCGACCGCACAGGCAGCTCCACGGCGGGCTACCGCCGCTGGATCATCTACTCCGAGCTCTTCTACGCCTTCAGCGTGGCCGCCGTGGCGTTCTTCAGCCTGGAGCAGCAGTTCATGGCGATCATCGTGCTGATGGTGCTGGCCATCACCGCCTCGGCCACACAGGATATCGCCACCGACGCGTGGGCGATCCTGACCCTGAAGAAGGAGGAGCGCAGCCTGGGCAACAGCATGCAGTCGATGGGCTCTTTCCTGGGCGCCATGATCGGCAGCGGCGCCCTGCTGGTGCTCTATCACTACATGGGATGGGTCTGGCTTTTGCTGGCACTCTCGGTGGTGGTGCTGCTGGCACTGCTGCCCCTGTGGCTGTTCAAGCCCGCCGCCGTCATCAGGAAACGGCCGCGCAGCAAGTCGGTCTCCTTTCGCGACATCGGCAGCTTCTTCCGGCAAAAAGGCATATGGCCGCACCTGGCCACCATCGGCATCTTCCAGTCAAGCCTGGTCGGCATCATGACCATGGTGAAGCCCCTGATGATCGACATGGGACATACGGCGAAAGACATCGGCCTGGTCACAGGCATCTGCGGCACAGCCACCGGCGCGCTGATGGCCCTGCTGGCCGGCTACCTCATGAAACGCACCAGCCGCCGCAAAGCAGCGCTGACGTTCGCAACAGTCAACATGATGCCGGTGCTCTACTTCATCTTTATGCACCCCGCCACCGGAAACCTGTGGGTGGTGGCCACCGGAATCACCATGACATGGGGCGCCTTCGCCATGGGAATGGTGCTGGTGTTTACCCTGGCCATGGACAACGTCAGACACTGCCGCGAAGGCACCGACTTCACCATGCAGATCGTGGTGGTGCACCTGGTCAGCCTGGCCGTCTCCGTGGCCAGCGGACAGGTCGCAGGCGCCTTCTCGTATGCCACCCTGTTCGGCCTGAGCCTCGTGTTGGCGTTGCTGACATTGGTGGTGGTGTGGGGGAGCGCTGGTAATGAGCGCTGAGCGCTGAGCGTTGAGCGTTGGGAGGGAGGGACTGAGGGACTGAGGGACTGAGAGACTGAGAGAGGGAGAGAGGGAGAGAGGGAGAGAGGGAGAGACTGAGAGAGGGAGAGGGACTTAGAGAGGGAGAGACGGAGAGACTGATAGAGGGAGAGGGACTTAGAGAGGTGCAGGGTGCAGGGCGCAGGGCGAATGTAGCGACAGGACTTGGCCTGTCGAAAAAGGGCGCAGGGATTTTCCGGTGGCTGAGCGGAGCCGAAGCCCCGGAAAATCAGTGCACTTCGCTGACCCTTCGGCTCCGCTCAGGATCCGGAAGGGGGCCCAAGAACCCAGGGTCCAGAGGGGGCCAAAGGACTCAGGGTCCGGGAGGGGGCTAAAGGACTCAGGGTCAGGAGAGTATGATACTTTGAGGCCTTTGCGCATAACTTTGCGTGCCTTTGCGGTTTATCTTTTTCGATCAAGGGGGATTCGGCTTTCAGACCTTCAGACTTTATAACAAATTAAAATCGTATACGAAATGACACAAGTTACCGAAGCAGTGATCATCGGGGGTGGGCTGACGGGCCTCACCCTGGCTTATTACCTGAAGAAGGAGGGTGTCGGGGTTACCGTTCTGGAGCGTGATGACCGTCCCGGCGGGGTGATCCGCACCCACCGGGAGCAGGGCTTCACCTATGAGGCGGGGCCAAACACCGGGGTGCTCGGCAACCTCGTGGTGATGCAGCTCTTCGAGGAGCTGCGCGGCGGTTGCGAGCTCGAGGTGGCCAACCCGCAGGCCAAACGGCGGCTCATCTGGAAGGACGGCCGCTGGCACAGCCTGCCGTCGGGCCTGGTTGAGGCGGTGCAGACGCCGCTGTTCTCGCTCGGCGACAAGCTGCGCCTGCTGGGTGAGCCCTTCCGCCCAAAAGGGAGGAACCCCATCGAGAGCGTGGGCGACCTGGTGAAACGCCGCATGGGCAAAAGCTTCCTCGACTACGCCGTAGACCCTTTCATATCAGGCATCTATGCGGGCGACCCCGACAGGCTGATCACACAGTATGCCCTGCCAAAGCTGTACCGGCTCGAGCAGACCTATGGCAGCTTCATTGGCGGCGCCTTCAAAAAAAAGCTCCGGGACAAAGGCCCGGCACCCTCCCGCGAGGTCTTCTCGGTCAGGGGCGGGCTCGAAAACCTGGTCAACGCCCTGGTGCAGGAAATTGGCGCCGGAAACATCCACACCGGCTGCCAGATCACGCACGTGGAGCCAATGAAAGGGAGTCAGGACGGCAAGGCACGTGCCGATGGTCACAACGGGCAAATGGAACCCTTTGACGGGGGTGGTGCCGGAAATATTCAATGTGGCTGCCAAATCACGCACGTGGAACCAATGAAAGGGAGTCAGGACGGCAATGCACGTGCCGATGGTCAAAATGGGCAAATGGAACCCCATGACATTAGTGGTACCGGCCATTTCGATGGGGGTGACCAGATCGGGCATGAAGGGTCAATGGACCGGGGTGGCGCCGGCGGGTTCATCGTGCGGTATAATGCCGGGGGGCGCGACAGGCTGTTGCATACCCCGCTGCTGATATCGACGGTCGGCGCCCACGCCCTCGATCAGCTGTTCCCGTTTATTGTGGAAGAGGAGCGTAACCTGATATCCAGCCTCGAATACGCGCGGGTGGTGCAGGTGGTGCTGGGCTTTGACCCCTGGGAGGGGCTGAACCTGAAAGCCTTCGGTGGGCTGGTGCCGTCGCGCGAGAACCGCCGCATCCTGGGGGTGCTGTTCCCCTCCTCCTTCCTGTCGGGGCGCGCGCCCGCAGGCGGCGCCCTGCTCAACGTCTTCCTGGGGGGCATCCGCCACCCGCAATACCACGACATGCCCGACAATGAAATTCTGGAGACCGTGAAGCAGGAGATCACCCATATGTTCTGCCTGCCACACTGGCAACCAAAGCTGGTAAAAATATTCCGGTACCGCCATGCCATCCCACAATACACAGAAAGCGCCGGGGCGCGCATTAAAGTGATCGAAAAAATCCAGAAACGCTACCCGGGGCTCATCCTCGCCGGCAACATCCACGAAGGCATCGGCATGGCCGACCGCGTGGCACAGGCCGTGCGCATCGCACAGGAAGTGACAAAGACGTAAACCGGTCAGGCATAAAAATCCCGACGGGCCTCCGGGATTCGAAAAGATTTGCGATTTTTGCGGGAAGATAATTATTCACCCCCAATAGGTCTTCTCATGCGTAACATCCTGATTTCCTGTGGCATTTGCTTGCCGAAATGCTGTCGTTGCCCTCTTTTCTTATTTTTTCTCCTGGGATGGCTTTTTAGCCTCCCCAACGCAGTGGCTGTTGCAGAACAACCTCAGCCGGCCGGTGGCAGCCATGCCGCCATTGCACCCATCGGGCCCGGGTACGGGGTGGCAGCCATGCCGGTGCCCCAGCAGTCATCCCTGCAGATGGAAGACATCATGCAGGGCAACGCCTTTGTCGGCTACCAGCCCGGGCAGCCCTACTGGTCTGACGACAGCCGCAGCATCTATTTCATGTGGAACCCGGACCAGGCCCCGTCCGATTCGCTGTACCGGTACGACCTGCGCAGCGGCAATATTGAGAAGGTGGACCCCTTGACCCGTGAGTCGATGCCACCGCCTCAGGCGGTGTATTCCCGCAACCGGAGCCTGATGCTCTACGTGCGTGATGGTGACCTGTTTTTAAGGGATGTTGCCAGCGGCAGTGTGCGGCAGGTGACGGCCACCCTGCAGGGGGCCTCGTCGCCTTCGTTCACGGGCGATGAGAGCGGGGTGGTTTGGGTGGCCGGCAACAACCTGTACCGCTGGGACAGGCAAGGCGGCCAGCTGGTGCAGCTTACCGACTTCCGTTCGGGCCAGCCGGCACCCGGCCCGCCACCGTCAGAACAGGAGCAGTGGCTGATGGAGCAGCAGCTGGAGCTGTTCGAGGTCATCCGCAGCCGCCGGGAGGAAAGAGAGCTCCGGGAGGAACAGCAGTCACAAATGCATTCTGCGCGGCGTGGCGCTGCCCGGCACGCGGAGGCTACATATCCTCTCCGGCGTCCCAAGGCAATCTATACCGGACATGCCAGGGCCACGAACATGCAGCTCTGTCCCAACGAACGTTTCATTACCTACACCCTGGTAACAACCCCCCGCAACGTAAAACAAACCCGTGTGCCGGTGTTTGTCAACGAATCGGGTTACACGGAAGAGATGACCGCCTATGCCAAAGTTGGTTCGGGACAGCCTTCCTCCCGGATGTATGTCTACCACCTGGAAAAAGACACCGTTTACCCCCTGCAGACCGCCACGATACCGGGCATCCGCGATGTGCCTGCCTACATGCGTGAATATGGTTTTGAGGGAGAGGAGCTGCAGGCTGACCGGGAACTGACCGTTGCAGGGCCTTTCTGGTCGGATGATGGCCGTTATGCCGTGGTGAACATCCGTGCGCATGACAACAAAGACCGTTGGATCATGCTGCTTGACCCGGAGAGCGGAAAACTGTCGCTGCTTGACCGTCAGCACGACGAAGCCTGGGTGGCCGGTCCCGGCATCAACGTGTGGCGGGGTGGTGGCATGGGATGGCTGCCCGGCAACCGCCGCCTGTGGTTCCAGTCGGAAGAGACCGGCTATTCGCACCTCTACACGGTCGATGTGGTGACAGGAGAGAAGAAGGCCCTGACAGCGGGAAGCTTTGAGGTGTACTCGCCAGGCCTGTCCCACGATAAAAAAGAATGGTATTTCACTTCAAACGAGGTTCATCCCGGCGAGCGTCATTTTTACCGCATGCCCCTGGAGGGTGGCGGCAGGGTTCGGCTTACTGCGATGGAGGGTCGGCATGACGCGGTGGTGTCGCCTGATGGCAGGCACCTGGCCGTCAGGTATTCGTCGTTCAGCCAGCCCTGGGAGCTCTACCTGATGGATAACAAAGCAGGTGCGGCGCCCGTGCGGCTCACCTGGTCGGCGTCGGACGAGTTCCTGGCGTACGACTGGCGTGTTCCTGAGCTGATCACCTTCGGGGCGGAAGATGGAGCGGACGTGTGGGCGCGGCTTTACAAGCCGTTGCCGGAGGCACATAACGGGGCGGCGGTGATCTTCGTGCACGGGGCGGGTTACCTGCAGAATGCCCACAAGTGGTGGAGCACCTATCTGCGCGAGTATATGTTTCATAACATGCTGGCCGACATGGGGTATACGGTGCTCGACATCGACTACCGGGGCAGTGCCGGCTATGGGCGCGACTGGCGCACGGGCATCTACCGGCATATGGGTGGCAAGGACCTGTCAGATCATGTCGACGGGGCGCACTTCCTGGTCAGCGAGCATGGCGTTGAGCCAGGCCGCATCGGCATCTACGGAGGCTCCTATGGCGGGTTTATCACCCTGATGGCCATGTTTCAGCATCCCGCGGTGTTCGCCGCCGGCGCGGCGCTGCGCTCGGTAACCGACTGGGCCCACTACAACCACGGATATACCGCAAACATCCTGAACACCCCTGCTGCCGACAGCCTCGCCTACCGGCGCAGCTCACCCATATATTTTGCCGAAGGGCTGGAAGGCGCCCTGCTGATGTGCCACGGCATGATCGACGATAATGTGCATTTTCAGGATATCGTCAGACTCACCCAGCGCCTCATCGAACTGGGAAAGGAAAACTGGGAACTGGCGGTCTATCCCGTCGAACGGCACGCGTTCACCACCACCAGCAGCTGGGTGGATGAATACAAACGCATACTCAAACTGTTTGAGGAAAACCTCAGGTAGGTACCCCCCGACCGCGTGGCACAGGCCGTGCGCATCGCGCAGGAAGTGACAAAGGTGTAAACCGGTTCAGGAAAACCTCAGGCAAGGATTCCCCCGACCCGGGGGCACAGGCCATCAGGAACCATTTGGTACACCATACCTATTCAATA